>Ga0210384_10000354_pt1 | contig 71061 bp, 64 predicted proteins | sample IncBWH2MmetaG_FD_160574 | JGI IMG/M metagenome (GOLD analysis project Ga0210384, IMG submission 160574) | Forest soil microbial communities from Barre Woods Harvard Forest LTER site, Petersham, Massachusetts, United States - Inc-BW-H-2-M | ecosystem: Environmental > Terrestrial > Soil >... | reverse complement strand
TAGCCGTTTTCCTGAATCACCGAGAAGTGCACGAACACATCTTCTCCGCTGGTGCGTTGGATGAACCCATATCCTTTCGCTCCATTGAACCATTTCACAGTCCCCTTCTCGCGATCACTCACTGTGAGCTCCTTTCGCCACTGTCGTTTGGAATCAAGTTAACCCGCCAGAACAGCAATCCGGAACAGAGAGAGCTGTCCGGCGGAAAGGCATACGAGTCAACGGAACCGACAGGTCCGCGCCAGAAAGTGAAAGGCCCCCGAGTTCGACGCCGCACACTTCAGCGTCAAGCTCCGGGGCCTTCGTCGTCGCCAGCAGGGGAAAATATACGAACACAGCCAAGTTCAACCAGTTCACTCGTTTGGCTGCCTCATAAAAGAAGCAGCGGCGAATAATAACAAGAAAACGAAGGATTGCAAAAGGAAAATTGCAGACAAAATCGTTTTTGTTCCTCATCAGCCAGCTTCACCCGCATCCGGACCCACCATCGGCCTTTGCTAGGATGGGAACGTGGAACCCCTACAGACTCCGTTCGACACGCCGACGCCCCTGCCTGCCGCCGCTGCAGAGGCAAGCCGGGCCAACTCTGTAAGCACATCAGCTCTGGCGTGGCACACCGCAGTCTACCTGATGCGGACGGAAGTGCATACTTTTGCATTCTCCGTGGCGGCCAACGCCATTCTCTCGTTCTTCCCTTTTGTCTTGCTATTGCTGACGTTGACGCGGCACGTCTTTCACTCACCGGCCATGTATGACGTGGTCTTGGGCTTGCTGCGCGACTATGTCCCCGCAGGACAGGATTTCGTCGTCCGCAATCTCAACGCGATGGCTGGGACTCGGCACCGCGTGCAAGTCTTTTCACTCTTCATCCTGCTATTCACGTCGACGGGCGTATTTGTCCCGCTGGAAGTGGCGTTGAACCAGGTTTGGGGATTCACCCGGAACCGGCCTTACTGGCGGAATCAGGCTCTCTCGCTGGTGCTGGCGTTTGGGTGCGGCGTGCTGGTACTGCTTTCGATCGCGCTTACCGCCGGCAACATTCGCGCTCTGGAGTTTCTGTTGCACGGGCATGCGGCGTTCTTCGTGCGCTGGTTCGGCTATGGCGTTATGAAGGGATTCGCCATTGCCGCAAGTATTGGCGTGTTCTTCCTCATCTACTGGGCGCTGCCGAACGGAAAAGTTCCGCCCCGTGCGGTTCTTCCTGCGGCCGTCATCATTGGTTTGTGTTCGGAAATCCTCAAGTATCTCTATTTGCTGGCGCTGCCTTGGCTGAATTTTCAGGAAGTGTACGGACCCTTCGCTCTTTCCATCAGCCTGATGTTTTGGGCATTCCTGAATGGGATGTTGCTGCTTGCAGGCGCCTATATTTCCGCCGAGGGTCACTTTCGTAGGTAGTGTTTTCTGGTTTTCCACAGAACTTCTTAATCCAGAACATTCGAACGGTGATACGCTGAATCCGTAGAATAGCCGTTTCCCCACGCTGTTAGACGGCTGGCCCCGGGCAGAAGAGGTGCAGTGTGTTCGCCCGAGGCGCTTGGTTCTTCCTTCCCGCTATTCGTTGCATTTGCGTGCTCTCCGCTCTGTTTCCATTGGCACCTACTGTCGAAGCCCAAGCGGCCCGGCGCGCGGCCTACTCGCCGGCCCATGGTTTAGCCCAAGAAGGTTTTGCCCAAGAGGATTTCCGCCAAACCGTGCGGAAGTCCGGGCTGATTTTCGAGGGCACAGTAACCTCCATCCAACGTGAATTTGGAACGGGGAATATCCCGCAAACCTATCGGATTTCCTTCCAGGTGAAGCAGGGCTTGCGCGGCGTGCAGACTGGCGCGACGCTAAGCATCCGCGAATGGGCTGGACTTTGGAACGGACTTGGGACAGGACTCGGCGCAGGGCCGTCCCAGGCAGCCCGCTATCGCGTCGGAGAACGCGCCCTCTTGTTTCTCTATCCAGCAAGCCGCGCGGGGCTGACGAGTCCGGTGGGCGGCACGAAGGGCAAGCTTGCGGTGAACCGAGCAGGGCAGGTGGCTCTTCCAGTGGAGTGGACCGGAATACTGGGTCCAGCCGGGAGCGCTCCCTCAGGAACCACGTCTAGGTCCTCGTTCCAGGCCAACTGGGTTCCGCTATCCCAGCTCCTCCAGCGCGTTCAGCAAAGGAAGGGAGAATAGTTCATGCGGCGCATCGCGAGGCTCCTCACGTTCCTAGTGCTGGCGGTGGCATGGGTTTTCGTTCTGCTCCGATCAGCCCACGCTGGAGGTCCGCTCTTTGTAGCTGGGGCCAGTTACTTCGATCCCCCCGTCAAGGGGACACCGCTGATTTGGTTGCAAGCCCAGGTTTTCTACTACACCGATCAGGGAGACCTAAGTCCTTTGCTGCCTCAGGCCAGCGCGAATGCACTGGTTGCCGATGCCTTCAGCCGCTGGACCGGAATCTCTACGGTCGCCTTCACTGCCGCACTCGCCGGACAGCTCGCAGAGGACGTTAATGGGAGCAACGTCACTCTCTCCGGCAGTACGCTGAGTTTGCCAGCGGACATCCAGCCCACAGCCGTAAACACCCCGCTTGGCATCGTTTACGACCTCGACGGGCAAGTCACTGAAATTCTGCTGGGAACAGGAAGTTCCACGGATTGTCTGAACAATGCGGCCTACGGTGGCCCGGATGGTTTTGCAACCAATGGAAATTTCGCTCACGCGCTTGTGATCTTGAATGGAACCTGTGCGCAAAGCTCTTCCCAACTCTTTGATTTCGAATACCGTTTGATACGAGTGTTGGGCCATATCCTTGGGCTGGGTGCGTCGCAGACAAACTTGAATGTGTGGACCGGCTCTCCTCCGCCTACCAGCGAAGATTTTGCGGGATTCCCGGTAATGCATGAGAGCGATCCTTCGTTTTGCCTGCCTATCACGAACTGCCTGCCGAACGCGGATCAGCCGAAAATGGATGACCGGGCAGCCCTGGGGCGTCTCTATCCTGGCCCGTTATTTGGCGGTAACACGGGTCGCGTTCACGGCGTCGTGAGCTTCCCCAGCGGCAGTCTCCCCGGCCAGGGAATGCAGGGTGTGAATGTGGTGGCGCGATGGATTGATCCGGTCACACTTCTGCCGTCCCGCACCTTTGTGGCAACCTCAGTCTCCGGATGCCTCTATCGCGGAAACGCTGGAAACCCAGTTACCGGATTCACGGATGCATCCGGGCAGCGTTACGACCAGTGGGGATCCGATGACACGACTCTGCAGGGATTCTTCGATCTTGGAGGGTTGGAGATTCCCGACGGAGATATTTTCGGTAGCTATGAGATTTCTGTGGAGCCAGTTGACCCGCTCTACTCGGAGGCAGTCGGCTCCTACGCGCCATTGCAGGTCAATCCCTCAGGTGCATACGTAGCCTCGGTCGTAGTGGTGAACCTCAACACGGACACGGCCCAGGATATTGCGATGATCGGAGGTGCGTTGGCACCTAATGACACGCTGGATTCGCAGGACTACCTGAATCCAGCCCCTATTCCCAGTGGCGGCGAATGGCAGAGCTGGTTCAATCCCTCCGGTGGCACGAATTACTACTCCATCACCGCGCAATCCAACCGCACCCTATCGGTGGAAGTGGAAACGGTGGATGAGCAAGGCAGCGTGACTCAGAGCAAGGCTCAGCCGGTGATTGGCATGGGAGCACTGACCGATCCGCCCGGAACACCTCCGCCCGCAGTCACCCCGAATCCTTTCAACACTGCGACTCCCGGCCTGACGCGGCTCGACGCGCAGATGAACGCGACGACTGGCTTTCGCATCCATGTTACGGATTGGCGCGGGGACGGCCGCCCGGACTATGCCCATCACATGCGCGTGCTCTACGCCGATTCCATCAGCCCGGCGCGAGCAAGCGTGGCGGGTGGTGACGCGTTGCAAATCCAGGGGCTGGGATTTCGTCCCCTCATGGCGGCACAAATGGGAGGGGTCGCGGGGCCGGTTGTGGACTCTTCTTCCAATCAGCTCGTGTTGCAGGCCCCAGCGTTGCCGGACGGCCTACAGACTGTTGTGGTGAGCGATCCCGCCACCGGTGGTTTTTCTACGATGACTAACGCCGTGATCGTGGGTGCGGGCCCGACGGACACTTTGCAACTTTTGCCCGTGGCGAATCCTGCCATCCCAATTGGAGGGGAGACACCAAATCCACTCCAGTTTCTTGTTGTAGCGACGGATGGAACACCTGTAGCCGGTGCCACGGTCAGCCTGAGCACCACCAATGGGCTTACACTGGACCCCTGCGGCGGAATCACCAGTTGCTCCGTGCTGAGTGATCAAAGCGGGCGCGTGGTGGCGAGGGTTGGCGTTACCGCGTTGGGGGTCGGACAGGTGACGGCGCAACTAGCTCCAGCTTCTTATCCCAACCCCTCGACAGTTACTACGACGCTTACCGGAATCGCTTCCAGCCTCGATATTGCGCTGATCGGCCAACTTGTGGAAGTGGAACAGGGCGGGACTGTCAATGTGCCTCTGCTGGCACGTGTGCTCAACGCGGGCATTCCACAGAGCGGGCAGGCCATCAATTTCCAGATCGCCGTGGGCCAGGGAACTCTGAGTGCGGCCTCCGTGGTCTCGGACTCGAATGGCAACGCTCCCAACACGCTCGCCCTTTCCCTGGTACTGGTGGATGTTCAGGTCACAGCTTGCATTGCGCCGCAAAACAATCCCTGCAAGACATTTACGGCGAGCGTCGTGCCGGTGAGCGCGTTGCTCGTGGAGGCCGTTAGCGGCACGCAACAGGTAGTCACGCAGGGGCAGCCCGTGGTACCGGTTCTGGTGCGCGTAACCGACAACTCGACTCCGCCCTTCCCGGTTCTTGGCGCGAACCTCACTTTCCTGAATGTTCTTTCCAGGTCGGGCTCGGACGCTGCTCCGGTTGTCGTGGGCGATGTGGTGACCAACCCAAACCCGGACGCCGTAGTGTTGGGCTCGGTTACGACAGCCACAGTTTCCGATGGCAACGGTCTAGTGCAAATCGCGCCGTGGAATTCGCCTCTCACTGCCGGCGAGTCGGTGGCAGGGTTTGCCACTGTGGATTCCGGTTCGCAAGTCGCGTTTTCCCTGCAAGAATTGGCGGCCTCGGGCGGCGTTGGCGGAGGAGCGCGCGTTGGGCCGTTCGTGGTCCAGAGCGGGCGCGGTCTCGTTCTTGCGAGCAGCAAACCGTCCGCCAGCGTCTACAGCAGTTTCGTCAGCATGATCCTGGGTTCCCCCGCCGATGATCCACCGGCGGACCCGAACGTGAGCCTAACGCTGGATATCTCAGCGGAAAAAATGCCCTCGGCAGAAGCGGAACAGCCGGGCGGCACGCAGAGTTCCCTGCAAGCGGATGGGACGGAGGAATCTCATCCCGTAGTTGCAATCCCGTTTGAGACGCCATCGCCTCCGGACCAGGCGAAGACAGTAGAGGCAAAGCAAAACCAGGCGAAGAAGAGTGCCTGCGACCGATGTTCCGGAGTGACGTGTCCAGAAAGCGCGCTGCGCTAGGTTGCGTGGGGACGGCCGCCCCCGGCCGTCCAACGCTCACGTGGGAGCAGATGCCCTCCCATGTCCCCGCCGAGATGAAATATACTTCCCGACTGCGCCGTTTCCATTCTCCCTGTAGTGCCTCAGCGGCGAAACATGCTGCGGAAAAACTCGACGGTTTCTTTGATTTTGGGCGGCACAGCGCTCTAGCGCTGCGATTACCCATTTGTTTTGAATGTCGGCTTTAGCCGCTGAAGTACAGTTGGGCAGAAAGACAATTCTCTAATAACGTCCTACAAGGCGATTCCATGCAGACCATTATCGAACCGTTCCGTATCAAGATGACCGAGGCATTGCCCATCACCACGCGCAAGCTGCGCGAGGCGAGGCTGGCCACCGCAAATTGCAACGTCTTCCTGCTCAATGCGGAGGACATTACCATTGACCTGCTGACCGATAGCGGGACGGGCGCCATGTCGTCGCGGCAGTGGGCTGCGCTGATGATGGGAGATGAGAGCTATGCAGGCAGTATCTCCTGGCATCATTTTGAGGACACGGTGCGCGAGATTACGGGATTGAAACATATTTTCCCCACGCACCAGGGGCGGGCGGCGGAACGGATTCTAGCGGCGACGCGTTTGAAACCCGGGGATGTTGTCCCGAACAACAGCCATTTTGATACGACGCGCGCAAATATTGAGTATGTGGGCGCGCAAGCCGAGGATTTGCTGACAGAGGAGGGGAAAGATCTGTATCTGGACAAGCCGTTCAAGGGCAACATGGATACGGCAAAGCTGCAGGAGATTATTCGGGCGAAGGGTGCAAAGCAGATTCCGTTTTGCATGATTACCGTCACGAATAATACGGGCGGCGGGCAGCCGGTTTCGATGGCAAATATGGTCGCAGTGAAAAAGATCCTGAAGAAGCACGGAATTCCTTTGGTGATCGATTGCTGCCGTTTTGCCGAGAACGCTTATTTCATCAAGGAAAACGAGCCGGGATATGGTGGCAAATCGCTGACGAAGATTGCACAGGAAATGTTTGCCTTGGCCGATGCTGCCGTCATGAGCGCGAAGAAAGATGGCCTGGCGAATATCGGTGGATTCTTTGCCTGCAACAACGACGCATGGGCGGAGGACTTTCGCAATCTGCTGATTCTGACGGAGGGGTTTCCGACCTATGGTGGACTGGCAGGACGCGATTTAGAAGTGATTGCCGTGGGATTGAAGGAGGCATTGGAATACGACTATCAGCATTATCGTCATGCGACGGTGGAATATATGGCGTCGCGTCTGATCACTCGAGAAATTCCGATTGTTCGTCCGGCGGGAGGCCATGCGGTATTTCTCGATGCAGCGGGATTTTGTTCGCATCTGAATGCATCGGAGTATCCGGGAATCGGCTTGGTGAATGCCCTGTATCTGGAAGGCGGCGTTCGCGCTGTGGAACTTGGCAGCGTGATGTTCGGACGAGTGGACGCCGCGACCGGGAAGGAGACTCCCGCGCCGCGGGAACTTGTAAGGCTGGCCTTCCCGCGGCGGGTGTACACGCAAAGTCATTTTGAATACGTGATTGAAGTGTTGGACAAAATTTGGAAGCATCGCGAGGCGATACCCCCGTACCGGATTACGAAGCAAGCGCCGTTCTTGCGGCATTTCACTGCCCATTTTGCGAAGAACGTCAGCAAACCAGCTCGTAGCGGCACGAAGCGCCGAGGAATTTGAACGCAAGAATCGGAGTGTCGCGGGAAAAAACGATTGTTACCTTGTGCTTGTAATGGGAATCCCTAGCAATATCGCCAGAACACAAACCGTTGCCGTACCCGCCTCAACCGAAGCTGTTGCGGAACGCGTGAAGGCATTCGATTGGAACCGGATAGCGGAAGATCTTGATGCTCAGGGGAACGCGGTGCTCGAAGGGTTGATCTCTCGGGACGAATGCCTGGTGCTCGCCGCCATGTACTCGGACGAAAAGCGTTTTCGCAGCCGGGTGGTGATGGCGCAGCATGGTTTCGGACGAGGGGAATATAAGTATTTTGACTATCCCCTGCCTGGCCTTGTTGCGGAGCTGCGGACGGCGGTTTACTCGCATCTTGCCCCCACCGCAAATCGCTGGAACAGCTCGATGGATGTGGACGTTCGTTATCCGGAAAAGCATAAGGACTTTCTTGCGCGTTGTCACGAGGCCGGCCAGATCAGGCCGACGCCGTTGCTGCTGCAGTATGGAGCAGACGATTACAACTGCTTGCACCAGGATTTGTATGGAGAGCATGTCTTTCCCATCCAACTTGCCATTCTGTTGGCGGAACCTGGCAAAGACTTTACCGGCGGCGAATTCGTGATGACAGAGCAACGGCCACGCATGCAGTCGCGGCCCATGGTTGTGCCGCTTCGCCAGGGAGACGGCGTCGTGTTTGCCGTGCATCATCGTCCCGTGCAGGGCACTCGCGGCGTGTATCGCGTGAATCTGCGGCACGGCGTCAGCCGCGTTCGGGGGGGACACCGCCATACGCTCGGCATCATTTTTCACGATGCGCAGTGATGGTCCTCTGCGGTAGAGTCATCCGCAGTCGAGTAGTCAAATGAACAGGAATCTGTTCGACGGCCAGACCAATGACCGCCGGACGAACGACGGCCAAATCGATGTTGAAGCGCGGCAAGAGCTGATCGCGCCGGGTGCAACGGTACTGCGCGGGTTCGCTGTGCCGGAAGAAACTGCACTTCTTTCCGCAATACGGGATGTAACAGGCAGTGCGCCGTTCCGCCACATGACCACGCCGGGCGGTTTTCGTATGTCGGTTGCGATGACGAACTGCGGCGCGCTCGGGTGGGTGACGGATCGAACCGGATATCGCTATGACAGCATCGATCCTGTGAGCGGGTCGCCATGGCCACGGATGCCGGATGTTTTTCTGGTGCTGGCAACGAACGCTGCGGCGCTGGCTGGTTTCAGTGAGTTTATACCCGATGCCTGCTTGATCAACCGCTATGAGCCGGGCGCAAGACTCTCACTGCATCAGGACAAGAACGAGCAGGATTATGACCAGCCTATCGTCTCCGTATCACTTGGGATCCCTGCCGTTTTTTTGTTTGGCGGATTCAACCGAACCGACAAAGCGCTCCGCATGAAATTAACGCACGGCGACGTCGTTGTCTGGGGCGGTCCCGCCAGATTGCGCTATCACGGTGTTTTGCCGCTCAAGGAAGGCCATTACTCTTTGGTGGGCGACTATCGCATCAACCTGACGTTTCGGAAAGCGGGTTAACTCTTACGCGACTCAGCGTTCTCCCGCAAGGATGTCATGAGGTCGCCCCACCACATACCCAGGCCGCGCAAAAACGCCGCCACCTCCTGTCCATGCCGTGCTGGATGATCGGACCGGATGCGGCTCCATCCGCGATGCGTTAATGTGACCAGCGTTCCACTGGGGCTGGCCGCGAAAAGAACTTCGACTTCCGTTTTTTCGGAGGGAGCAAAATTCACCGCCCGCCACTCGAAAACCAAACGAGTGGGAGGGGACCAAACTGTGACCAATCCCGTTTCCACGATCTTGGTTTCTAGGCCACTTGCGATCGACTCGAATAATCGCCCGCCGAGGTGTGGTTCTAAGTGGATGATACTGCGACTGCGGCCAACGGCTCGGTACTTCATCCCGCTTCGCCACCATTGGTCGATGTCTTCGGTGAAAATGCGAAACGCATCTTCTGGCGGCACTGCGACTAAGACGGAAACGCAGGCTTGGTCTGCAGGAAGTGGGCGCGGCAGTGGGTGCTGTTGGTTCACATGGGCCTTCTCTTCTTCCCGTGTGCGCGCTCGGCATGCGCCTTGAACGCCTGCAACTGTTCGCCCCAGAAGGCCTCGACCTCGTCCAGCCACCCGCGGAGAGCTCCGAAGGGCTCTTGCTCGAGACGATACACGCGAACCCGGGCGTCGTCCGCGAGTTCGCTTTCGCTGACCACTCCAGCCTTGCGAAGAACGCGCAAGTGACGGCTCATGGCGGGACGAGTCATCGACAGTGCGTCGGCGATTTCGCTGGCGCACCGTGGCCGCTTGCGCAAGAGGTCGATGACCGCGAGGCGGGTTGGTTCGGCGAGAGCAGCAAGTGTGCTTTCGAGATTGGCCATTTTCAGACTATGCACCTTTCGATTTCGGCTCGCGAACTCGTTGCATGAACCACCAGAGATGGCCCTCCAGATCTTTCGCGCCGTAAGTGCGATCGGCCCAGTAGTCGTCACCGTAGTCGTCGGTCTTCGGTTCGCGAAAGATCTCGGCGCCGGCCGCGCGCGCGTGCGCACAGTGCGCGTCTGTGTCGTCCACATAGACGCATAGGCTCTGGGTGTTCGCGCCCTTGAGTTCGCGAGGACTAGCCTGGTGCTGCTGCCAGCTCTCCTTGCCTGGGTCCGTTCGATGGCCTCCAACCATGATCAGGCCGCCAGGCATAACGAGTTCCGAGTGCACGATGCTTCCCCCGTCACCTTCGATTTTCAGGCGCACTTCGAAACCAAAAGCCTTACAGAGCCAATCAATGGCGGTTCCGGGGTCATCGTAGTAGAGGCAAGAAGAGATTCTGGGCCAACCTGCTGGTGTATCTTTCATTTTCATCCCATACCTTTCTGTAACTTCAGGAGCAATAGTTAACGATATAGTGAACTATAGTTCTGGGCTTGTCAAGGAGGTTCGGCAACAATTATTTCAGGGACAAGAAAATGAGGACGAAAGCAGGCGGTCCGGTTGGGCAACCAGCCGCCTGCTCTTGGAATGACTTAGTGCTTGATAGCGTTTCCCGTGTCCTTCAACTGCTGCAGAAGAGTCTTGGTTTTATCTTTTGTATCTTGAATCTTTCCGGTAGCAGTGGTTAAGCCGTTACTCGCTTTGTCCACGGCGTTGCTCGAATCCGTGCCGGCAGCGGGCGCGGCGGCACGTGCCTGGATGGCTCCGGCGGGCAGATTCGGATCGGCCGGAGTGACGGGCACGCCTGCAATTTTGTCCGTGCCATGCACCAGGGAGACACTGGTGAAGTTCGCGGCAACGTCGTCGTACTCCATGAGCAGGCGGAGCGGGCTGTCGGTGGAAGCGTAGGCGACGTTGAGCTGCGAGCCGTCCGCAGCCTGGAAAAATGCATTGTGGGGCCTGGTGATCTTGCCACCATTATCCACCAGGGCCACCCACGGCCCGAAAGCGCCGGCGCCGATTTGGAGGTTGTAGGGCGGCAAAACGTCGAAATCGCAGAGCACGCGAGTGCCCGTCCGGAAGCAGCCGTACACAGTCATGGTCCAGCCTCCGCCAAGGAAAGTTCCCAAGCCCTGAGTTGCAACGGCCGCGCGAGGGTCACCAGCTACGGCGCTGGCTGGCTGCGCGCCGGGCACACTTCGGCCCGAGACGGGGCTCGAGGAGCCCGTGGGAGCCATTGCGGTTCCAGACCGCGCAGCAGTTGCGGCGGGCAGCATGTTCTGGGAGGAGGCCGGTACTACGGCACCGGCAGCTGTGCCTTGTGTGGGCGCCGATTGCATTCCCGCGGCGGTAGGGCTTGCACCCGTCGTCGGTGTAACAGCCCCGGGTTTTGCTGCTGGGGCGACTGGGGTAGCGGTCTTGGCGACCGGAGTCACTTGCCTTGCAACTGGCTTGGTGGGCGCCGCAGCTGGTTTCACTGGCGCCGGTTTCACCGGAACCTTCTTGGGGGGAACTGCTTGTGCGGCAGCCGGAGAAACAGTAACCAGAACCATTGAGCTGATCCCGAGGGCCAAAATAGTGGCAAAACTGCCTGGGTTGAATCGCTTCATGGGCATACTCCTTCTGGAAAGATCGAGCTTGAGCTCGTAATAACCGTACGTTCTTCTCGGCGTTAATGGATGTCGTACTAGACCATTTCGAAGGCGACAAATATAACCGGGCAGCTTCAGCTTGTAAAGCCAGAACTTGGAAGTTGGACGGTATATGGAACAACGCGCAAGAACCCCTCCGCCGGGCCGATTAACTTGCGAATGCCGCCGACACTGCTGGGGTCAGCGAAGTACAGACGACTGCCTATCTTATTGGCATCCAATGAGTTAATAGATCCGCAGAGTATTGTCAAATGAAAGTTCTGTTACAGAGTTGTGCTTGGTCATCAGCGTGGTCTAGGGGGAGAGCCTGAGTATGAGTTCTAGAGGTTCCGGTTTCCGAACGGGAGTCGGGAATATTCCGACTCAATCGGAGTCGCCACAGATTAAAATGGCGTCCAGGCATGGGAAGGAAGGAATCGTGAAGAAGTCCCATCGTTTGTTCTGGTTGAGATTGTGGGCGAGTGCTTGGGTTTTGATGATGTTGGCTGCCACGGCTCTTATGGCCGATGCGCAAGAACCTTCTGGCTGGATTCGCATGCACGCGATTCCCTTGCGCACAGTGGAAGCAAACCATGGGTTCGATGACTTGCAGCCTCTCGCGAAAGTCGTAGGGGACGCAAGAATCGTAGCCCTTGGAGAAGCAACCCACGGTACACGCGAGTTCTTTCAACTCAAACACCGGATGATTGAATACCTGGCAAGCCAGAAGGGCTTCACCATTTTCTCTATAGAAGCGAACATGCCGGAGGCTTATCGCCTCAACGACTTCGTACTCAACGGCAAGGGCGATCCAAAGCAACTCCTGAAGGGCATGTATTTTTGGACCTGGGATACGGAAGAAGTCCTCGACATGATTCGATGGATGCGCGAGTTTAATCGTTCTGGCAAGGGGCGAATTGAATTCACGGGATTCGATATGCAGACTCCGAATGTCTCGATGGAGCTTGTGCGGACGTTTGTGAAGCAAAAAGAGCCGGCTTATCTCGATTCTCTGAACCGGACATATTCGGATATCGAACGGCTGCAGAAGGCGGAGAGTCCGGGGCAGGGAGGATTCGGCGTGGCAACGGCGTCCTTCCCCGTGAAGCTGGCTGCGGGGCACCACATCAAGTACAGCGGCTTCGTCCGCACGGAGAGCGTGACCCAGGGTTACGCCGGACTTTGGTGGCGAACCGACGGCGAGAACGGAAAACTGATCGCGCTCGACAATATGGCCGATCGGGGACCGAAGGGCACGACGGATTGGAAGCGCTACGAGATCTCGGTGGACGTTCCCGCCAATGCTACTAACATCTACTTTGGAGCAATTCATCCGGGCAATGGAACAGCATGGTTCGATTCCTTGCAGGTCGAAATCGACGGCGTTCTTTACACGGACAGCAGCGCTTTCGATCTTGATTTTGAATCGGAAGGTATCCGCGGTTTCCATACGGGTGGCAAGGGATACGAAGCCACAATCGACAAGGCTGTGGCTCATACAGGGAAACAAAGCCTGCGAAGCAAATTGATGGACACGCCAGTAGAATCGCCGGGAGGAGCAGTTGAACAGATGCGATTGTCGCTGGCTTGCGAAGACATTCTGAAACATTTGGAGAACAAGCGAGCCAACTTCCTCCAGACCTCGAATGCCAAAGAGGTGGATTGGGTAATCCAAAATGCCCGGCTGGTTTTGCAGTATGCGCAACTGAAGACCGGTCGGCAGAGCCGTGATGAGAGCATGGCTGAGAACATGAAGTGGATCGCCGATCAAAACCCGGGAGCGAAAATGATCCTGTGGGCGCACAACGGACACGTTAGCTACAAAGCACCCCCTGGGTTTAACCCCATGGGAGGATATCTGCACGCGAAGTTCGGAAGTGCGTTGGTGACTTTTGGATTCTCCTTCAATGAGGGATCTTTCCGCGCGGTCGAGATGGGGAAGTCGTTGCATGAATTCACTGTCGAGCCCGCCCCCGAAGGCAGTTTGGATCGCGCGTTGGCAAGTGCGGGAATTCCTCTCTTTGCACTTGATCTTCGTCAAATCCCGAAGGAGGGTAAGGTGGCACAGTGGTTCGCAGAGCCCCATGCCACGCGGAGCATCGGTTCCGTCTATGACGACGCGGACTCCGCGTCCTATTGGTCGAGCTTGCGATGGCAGGACGCCTTCGATGTAATTCTGTTCGTGGAGAAAACGACTGCCTCTCGCGGCAATCCCTAGCAGCTAGTGGGTTGGCTGGTTTGTCATCGCAGGATGCTCGCCGCCGGGGCATAATACTTTAGGTATGGATCTCGCTTTCGAGGAACGCTGGTTTCCGAAGTCTATCCTTAGCCTGCGCGGCTACACACCTCAAAAATTCCTGCGCGACATCGTAGCGGGCGTAACCGTCGGTCTAGTGGCTTTGCCGCTGGCGATGGCATTTTCCATTGCATCTGGGCTGTCGCCGCAAGCCGGGATCTACTGTGCCGTGGTTACAGGCTTCCTGATTTCCCTGCTGGGGGGGTCTCGCACGCAAATTGGAGGGCCGACCGGAGCCTTCGTCGTCGTGGTTGCGGGGATCGTCGCGGCGCACGGGGTGGAGGGATTGTTTCTGTGCACCATGATGGCGGGTCTACTGCTCGTCATCCTCGGCGCCACGGGAATGGGAACTGCGGTGAAGTTTATTCCACGGCCCATTGTGATTGGTTTCACAAATGGAATCGCAGTCTTGATCGCTAGCACGCAGTTGAAAGACTTCTTCGGCTTGCGGATCGACAAAGTGCCAGGCGTCTTTTGGGCACGCATGGAATCGATTGCGGCGCACTTCAAGACATTGAACTACGAAGCGACCACACTCGCGGCGCTGACTCTGGTGATCCTCATCTTGTGCCGCGTGGTTTCCGACCGTATTCCTGGGCCGATTGTCGTACTGGTAGGGGGAACCCTGGCGGTGTATTTTCTGAAGCTGCCGGTGGAGACGATTGGCACGCGCTTTGGAGGAATCCCTAGCGGCCTGCCGCACTTGGAAATACCACGGTTCCGGCCAGAGTTGATTCACGGGCTGCTCAGCCCGGCGCTGACGGTAGCAATGCTGGGGGCGATTGAGTCGCTAATGTCGGCGGTGGTAGCAGACCGCATGAGCAACGACCGGCATAACCCGAACGTGGAGTTGATTGCGCAAGGCGTGGCCAACATTGCATCACCAATATTTGGCGGATTGCCGGCCACTGGGGCGATCGCGCGCACCGCTACCAATATTCGCGCCGGAGCGCAGACGCCCGTGGCGGGCATGATTCACTCGCTCACGTTGCTTTGCGTTCTGTTGTTCGCGGCGCCGCTGGCGAGCTATATTCCGATGGCTGTGCTGGCGGGCATTCTGCTCATGGTGGCTTACAACATGGGCGAGTGGCGGGAAATTCCGCAGCTGTTGCGGCTGACGAAGACGGACATCAGCGTGTGGCTGGTCACTTTTGCGCTCACCGTTTTCGCGGATCTTACCGTTGCGGTGGAAGCTGGAATGATGTTGGCGGCGCTGTTGTTTATCGCGCGCGTGGCGAATACGACGACAGTAGCGCAGGTCACGGATGACTATGTGGAAGACGGCCGCATGCACATTCTGCAGGACAAAGACATTCCGTATTATGCGACGATCTTCCGGATTCATGGGCCATTTCTGTTTGGCGCGACCGACAAGATTGCGGCGGTGACGGAGAACCTGACCAAGCTGCCTCCTGTGGTGATTTTGCGCTTACGGAACATGACCGCGATTGACGCTACCGGCTTGTTTGCGCTGGAGGAACTGGCGAAGCAGTTGCACGCGAAGAAGCGGACGCTAATTCTGTGCGGGGCGCGCGAACAGCCGAGGCAGTTGATTCACCAGGCGGAATTTGAGGAAGTAGTGGGAAGTGAGAATATCTGCGACAACGTGCAGGATGCGCTACAGCGGGCGCACGAAGTGTTTGAGTCGCTACAGCCAGCAGCGCGCTAGCGGGAAAGATTATGATCGAGGGCGCTGCTGCTGCAGCCGAGGAGATCCGATGCGAATGATCTTGAACTGGGTGTTGAGCGCTCTAGCGGTGTGGCTGGTATCGTACATCGTTCCTGGGGTGAGTGTGAGCGGCGTTACCGCTGCTCTGCTGGCGGCGCTGGTGATTGGTTTTGTCAACGCGACCCTCGGGTTGCTGCTAAAGGTTGTCACCTTCCCGCTCACGGTTATCACCTTGGGTCTGTTCTGGTTCGTCATCAATGCGCTGATGTTGGAGGTAGCAGCAGCGTTGGTGCCGGGTTTTGCAGTTCGTGGATTTCAGGCAGCGTTCTTGGGCGCGATCGTATTGAGCCTGGTGAACATGGTGTTGAGGTGGTTGGTGAAGCCGGCAGTGGAGGGGAAGTAGGCTGAATGCATCTGCGTAACTTCCTCCGTTTGGGCAGGCGAGGGCGCCTGCCCCAGGTGAGCATTGCTAGCTCCGGCGCAGATGATGGGAGACTTCTTGGATGTTGTTATTCTGGAATAAGCGGATGGCGGCGATGCCTGTGGCTCCGGCATCTATGCAGGCGCTGGTATTTTCTAGAGACACACCGCCTAGCGCGAAGACTGGCAATTTTCCCTGACATGCGATTTTGAGTGCTTCCAGGCCTAAAGCGGGCACTGGCCGAACTGCTGGCTTGCCAAAGATCGGCGCCAGTACCGCAAAGCTGGCACCTTCGCGCTCGGCACGCCAAACATCCTCGACAGAGTGGCAGGAAACGGCGGTCAGAAAGTTTCCAGTTCCCTGCCGTAGGTTTTCCCTGGCGATAGATTGAATTGCGACTGCTTCTCGGGGAGAAATATCGTCTCCGCGCAGGTGGACGCCATGCGCCTCGACCGCGAGAGCTACATCGGTGCGGGAGTTTATCAAGAACCTGGTTTTGTGTTTCGCGTTTCGAGTTTCTCGTTGAATCTCGCGCAGTGTATCCACAGCCTCTCTTGCCAGCTTCTCAAAGTCCCGGGTCGAGAGATCCTTTTCGCGGAGTTGAATGTATTCGACGCCGGCGCGGGCGGCTTCGGCGATTTTGCCGAGGAGAAGAAGGCGGCGACTCGCTTCGTCGCCGGGAAACGCGGTGCGATCGGTTATGTAGTAGAGATGGATAGGGGCTGGCATCTTTCGCATCGCGGGCGAGGGCGCCCGCGCCATATAAGCACTTTACAGGCGCGTTTTGGCGATCTCCGGAAGTTGATCGGTTTTCGGTTTCGGAACCAGGTGGTACTTCGACAACCCCTCGCGCAGGAACTCAAACGCTTCTTGCGGTGTATCAACAATCTGAAAGAGGCTCAGATCCTGGGCGCTGATGGTTCCGCTGTCGACCATGGCCTGCAGGTTGAGCACGCGGGTCCAGTATTCCCTGCCGTAAATGACAACGACCATCTTCTTGGCCAGCTTTTCGGTCTGGGCCAGCGTAAGAATTTCGAATAGCTCGTCGAGTGTTCCGAAGCCGCCGGGAAAAACCACCAACGCTTTCGCCAAGTAGGCAAACCAGAACTTTCGCATGAAGAAGTAGTGGAACTCGAAATTTAGCGCGGGCGTGATGTAGGGATTAGGGAACTGTTCCATGGGCAGCCGAATGTTGAGGCCAATGGTTTTGCCTTTGGCGTCGCGGGCACCGCGGTTGGCGGCTTCCATGATGCCGGGACCGCCGCCGGTGGTAACGACAAAGCGGTGGCGGCGCGCCGGTATCTGAGATGTCCACTCGGTGAGCAAGCGCGCAAGCTCGCGCGCATCGCCGTAGTAGCGCGACATGTCGACGGCGGCGCGTGCCTGCTTCTCGCGCGATTCGCGGTCGGCTGCGGGGCCGGAGAAATTGGTGTGAATGGCTTGCAGATTGGCCTTAGCATCTTCCGGACTTTCGAGACGTGCCGAGCCGAAGAACACAACCGTATCCTGAATTTGCTCGCGGCGGAAACGAGTCAGGGGCTCCTGATACTCGGAGAGGATGCGGAGAATACGGCCGTCCGGGCCGTTGACGAAGGCGTCGTTTAGGTAGGCCAGAGGCGCGGGTTTTAGTGGTTGATCACTCATGGATGTTCTTTCTTACGGGGCATTTCATCCTGGCGCTAGATGTCTTCGTGGTAGTGCGCGGTTTCGGAGATGGCGATCCAGAGGTCGAGCACACCGAAGCCCGAGCAGATGCCGCGAAAGAACGGATGAGCGAAAATGGACTTGAGCCAGGGGAATCCAAAGAGCAGCGGATTGTCCGTCCACTCCGGCCGCCACGGTAGAACAATCAGAAACACACCCAGCAACGTGCACAGCAGGACGAAGGTGACAAGGAACATGCGGCGAGCCCATATCTCCGCCTGCGAAGCCCGCTTGGCAGGCGCAGGAGGCGGAGGCGAAATCTGCGGCTTGGGATCCTCCGGGAGGACGCCGCTGGTGGCAGACGAGGAAGCAGAGTAAGAGCCGGGAGCAGGAGACTGGGGGTTCGGATTCACGCGATACTCCTACCGGCAAACGAGCCAAAGCTTTGCAAATGATGTTCAGGCACAACAGCCATGTAGGGATTCTACGACTTCAGAGCTTGAATCCGCTCGCCAACGTCACGGTAATCAATGTTGGCACCATAAACCTCCATATAGTGAGCCAGGGCGGCGCGCTTGTTGTGCGCGGCCTCGTAGGCGTTGGCCAGCTCGTAATGGAGGGCGGTGCGCGCTTCCTCATCGATGGCGTTGATCTTCAAAGCCTTCTCAAACCAGCGGACAGCGGCTTCTGGAACACCCTTATCGAGGAAGCATTGCGCCAGCCAGGTATAGGCCTGCATCGTGTACTTGAAGGGCTGGCCACGGTCGATGGCCTGGCAGACCTTTTGCAATTCGCCAATGGCTTCATCGATCAACCCCATCTCGCGGAAGGCCACGCCAAGATTGTAATGATCCTCAGGATCTTCCTGCGTGGGAACGGCTTCATCTTCGAGTCCGGACCGAAGCTCGTCGAACATGTCGTTCAGGTCAGCGCCGGCCTCGCGCCGCGCCGCCGTGAGTGGAGGTGCGGGTTTAGGAGCTGGAACGGCGATGCCGGCAATTGGCGGTGGAGCGGTCTTCACTGCGGGTTCGCGCGCGGGCTGGGCTGCTGCTGCACCGTGCGCTGTGCCCTGAGCCCCGCTCTGCGTGGAAGACGGGCTGGAAAGAGATGCTGTTTGCGGCTGAGGCTCGGAGTGCGGCGCCACCACGTGGGCGGGCGGGATGGAGGGCGCGGCTGGCGCCATGAAATCTTCGGGCAGCGCAGCTTCGAGGTCCGCGACGAACTCATCCAGCGTGGCCGAAGCATGGGAGGGTGCTGGACTTGCGAAGGCTGGCTGGGATTCTGGGGCTGGTTCCGACGTGGGTTCCGGCACAACTTCTGCCTCGGCAGTTTCCATCGCGGCAGGCTCTTCTTCCACGTGAGCGAACTCTTGCTGGTGAGCAGTGTCGATTGCCTCTTCCGCAGGGAGAGGAGCCTTTTGCGCAACTTCGGCTCGAAGAGCATCCAGTGTAGCGGGGTCGTTGGTCAGGCTCTCAAGCTTGGCAAGGCCTGCGTGGGCCTGCTGTACCATTCCGTACTGCAAATAGAAATGAATTTCGGCGATGGTGGCGGCCACGGCATCTTCGGAACCCGCGTTGACGACAGGCTCAGAACTGGTGTCGTCAGCAGCCGATCCCTCCCATTCTTCGGAGAGGTCGATTTCCTCCTCGTTGACTTCGGTGTTGCTGTCCGCAGCGAGGGCTTCGGCTGGTTCGACATGGTCTTCAACGGGAACAGCAGAAACAGGAACTGCGGAATGATCGTGCGTGCTGAGGTCGTGGGCTTCGTGATCGTGGGCTTCGTGATCGTGAGCTTCGTGATCGTGGGAATCTGAGGCGGAGACCGCGAACTCGAGGACAGGGCCGCCAGCGTGACTCGTGGGCGGCGTGACAACCGCGGCAGGCCATGCATTCGACGCAACCGGAGGAATGGCGGTTACATCCGAGTGCTCGGTGGCGGCAGCCTGGGCGGCGAGGGCACCGCGATCCTCGTATTTCGATGCGAGCTCACCATAGCGGGACGCTTCTTCGCCAAAGCCAGCCTCGCTGTAAACACTCTGCAGCGTGCGGCAGCAGAGCGAGGCGTCGGCAAAGCGGCCTGTGCGCGTGTAAAGCGCCGCCAAACGCTGATTGAGCTTTACGTGATGCGGCGCTGATGGCAAAGCCGCCGTCAGAGGCCCTAGAGCCTTCTCCGGCATGTTGTAGGAAACGAACAGTTCCGCGTCGGTGAGAGCCGCGCGGACTGCTGCTGTCACTTCATCAGAATAGTGCTGATCGATGAACGGGGCGATGGCCTCTAGTTCGTCGACCATGAGGGCGCCTTCTTCGGAGGTGATCTGTCCGGAACCACCAGTGGAGCCAAGCTTCGCCACCACCTGCTGGTAGTTGCGGGCATGCAGCGCATTCTGCGGCTCCATGGTGGCAAGCTGCAGATAGAGGTCGCGAGCTTTCGGCAAGTCGTTCTGCTGTACGCTGGCGTGGGCCAGGAGCTCCAGGATTTCGCTCGTGTGTGAATTGTCGCCCGCTTTTTGCAGGAGAGCGAGTATGGTTTCCAAGGCCTCGCAGTTTTCCCGCGTGTGGCCGATGATGGCATGGAGGTTCTCCAGCACCTTGGCGGAGTCCGACGAAAGCAAAGCATCCGCGTGGTGCTGGTAGACCTCAAGCGCTTCGAGGTAAGAACCGCCCTCCATCAGGGCGTCGGTGTACTCGACAATCGCCTGCGGATCTTGATGTACAGCGAAGAGCTTGTTGGCGAGCATGCCCGCTTGCTTCAGATCCTTGGCCTGAAGATAGGCCTTCATCAGATCGCGCAGCCCGTCGGGATGCTGGTCTAGATCGGCAACTTTTTCCAGCAGTTTAATTGCGTCCTTGAACTCGCCGGACTCGACGGCGTTCCGCCCACGCAACAGCAGGATGCCGCTATTGGAGGGATCGATGGCCTGCATTTTTTGCAGGACTTCATCGGCGGCGTCGAGCTGGCCATTCTCGCGCAGTGTCTGCGAGGCCTCACCGTAAATCTTGGAAGCATCGTTCTTCTTACCAAGGCGAATATAAACTTCCGCCAGGCGCAGCTTCATGGCTACGTTGTCGGGGTCCATTTCCAGAGTCTTCTGGAAAATGCGAATCGCCTTTTCCAGGTCCCCGGAACGCAGAAACTCTTCAGCTACCTGCAAATACTGGGCGCGAGCATCATTGAAAAGGCCTTGCTGGGTAAATAGTTCGGCGAGCTTGAGTGTGCCATCGAGCGAGGGCTGGAGTTTGGAAATCTTCTTATAGACGGCAATCGCCTTCACCGTGAAACCGTCGTGAGCGTAGGCGTCGCCGACCTGCTTGAAATACTCGATCGCGCGGCCATTGTCGCCGATGCGGGCGTAGAGATCGCCAATGGTATTCAGGACGGTCAAATCCCGGGGATCGGCCTTGAGAATCTTTTCGTACTCCGCAATGGCATTCTGCAGCTTGCCCTGCTGGACGTACTTCTCGGCCGCAGATAGAGCCTTCTGTTTGCTGAAACCAAACCCGAAAACCATAAGATGCGGACTCCAGTCTCGCGTTCTTCCGCCGGGATACGTTCCGGTGTATTTAGGAACAGTCTTTAGAAACAGTTCGTCGCCCGTGCCTCCCTTATGCCGGCCGCGTCGTGATCCGCACGCACCGGACCGGCAGGTTGGTCCGCGACAGAATCATTGTAAGGTGGTTACGGCAGAACCCAAGGTTACCGAAGGTTACCGGAAGGCGATGTACGTTCGGTTACGTTGGGCACTCAAGTCCGGAACTCTCGGTTGGGGAAAGGCGGCAAGCCGCCCGAAATCCTAGGTTTTGTGGGCAAATTGGCGAAATACGGTGGAGATGGCCTCGAGGTCGTCCGGGGACTTGGGGTTCCAGGCCGAACCCAGTTGGCTACTCAAAAGGCCGGAAATCGCAGGTAACGAAAGATTTTTCGTTTGCTGGCAGAAGGCGATCCACTCGCTGGCTACGCTCCGGCGCTCCTGTGTGTCGGCATCCTCGCAGAACTGCTGCGCGGCTTCCGCGGGCGTGTCGTATTCTTGCTTCCAATCCTCATGCAAATAGCCGCGCAGGAACTGGCGGAGGGCGGGGAAATTGACTGCGGAAACTTGTTGCGCCGGGGCAAACTTCGCGGGAACAGCTTTCGCAGGGACAGCCCGATCCCGATCCGTCTTCTTGGCCGTCATCTATCGGCACTCCGGGTAAGAAGTGAGCACGTAGTATTCGTCGGAGCTGATCCAACGCAGCACAACCTTGGCATCGGAACAAGACCGGGGCGAGGAGTCCTCGCGACGAAGCGTACGACCGATGGGCTGATCGCCGTGGTAGTCGAGCACTAGATTGGGGTGGCCGCCGGAGCGCTGCATCCATTTCTCAATGCGGGTTTGACCTTCTTCCAGAGCGTTGCCGACAGCGAACTCCGCAGCGGTGCGGTCGGTGTAGGTGGAGGCGGCGGAAATACTTTCGTGGGCGAGTCGGTCACGCAATTGGTCGTTGGTGCGACCTACATGTTCACGCAAAGTGTGACCGCCGGCGCGTTCGTCGCTCGAAAGATCGTGCCGTACTCCCCGGAACGGCGCTAGGGTCACGTGATCGACTTCGGATTGCACTGCCGGAGCAGCGTTTTCTTCGGCTTTCGGAGAAGCCTCCGGGGCCGTTTCTGGAAGAGCTCCCTCAGGATCTGCTTGAGGCGCTGACTGAGGGGCTGCCTTAGGCGCTGGCTGCGCTGCCGGCATGAGCTGTTTGAATTGATTGCAGCTCAATGACAACAAGATGCTAGCTGCCAGGAGGCCAGCGAGAGTGCGCGGGAAACGAGTCTTGGAAATTAACATTAATGACGCTCCGGCGAGATGATTGTAGCGGAACGAGGACACAATTTGGCGCCATTGGCTGCACGGGCGAATCATTCACCATCCCTGGTGCATTTTCCTCGGAGGGATGCGAAAAAAGCGGCTAAGTCTCTGACAAGATTGAGTTGGATCGCAGGTTTTGGGTTGGTCCCATCTTTCTGCACGCGCACGATAAATTTCCTGAATGCGGCTAATAAGCGCTTTCGATTGGCGGAGGCGAGGGCTGTCACGTATTCTGATCCGGCTAATGGAATCGTCGTCCGAGTCTGCCCTAGGCTGATGTATATCCCATAAATCTTCGAGGAGATCCATGTCGACCGAATTGCGTGATTTTCTAATGCTTTCGTATGGCGAGTTGGAACAGTTGAATCTGGAAGCCAAGGAGGAGCGCCAGCAGCGCGTTGCTGCTCACAAGATCCAGGAAAAACGGATCAAGTATCTCACCGATGAAAAGCGCATAAAAGCCGTGACGGTGATGTTCAGCGACCTCGAAGGCCGCCTGCACATGCTCGATTACGACAAGAAGTTCCTGATCAAGAGCTGGGACAACCTCACGTTTGATGGGTCTTCAATCCGCGGCTTTACGGCGCAGCGCGAAAGCGATCTGCGACTGGGCATCGACTGGAGCGCCTTCTACTGGGGGCCTGCCGATTATTTCGGGTCGGGAAAAGTGCTCGTATTTGGCGAAGTCATCGACAAGAACGGATCTCCCTATAGTGCGGACATCCGCGGCGTGCTCAAGGGTTTCGCGCAAGAGCTGCATAAGAAGGAAGGCTACACGCTGAATGCGGCGAATGAGATTGAAGGCTTCCTCTTCCTTGGGGCCGACGCGGAACGCCACTACCACGAAACCCACAAGTTTGATTACGTGAACACCGGTGGCTATTACCACTCGTTGCCCGGCGATTCGCTGCGCACCTTCATTGACCGGACGGCGGAAGTGCAGCGGGCCATGGGATTTCAGAACGAAAAAGATCACCCGGAGGTTGCGCCTTCACAATTTGAAATCAATTACGGCTACGGCGAAGTGGTGGCGGCAGCCGATCAGATCCAGATTTACAAATTGATCTGCCGCCAGGTCGCGACCAGCATGGGATTCACGGCCTCGTTCTTGCCCAAGCCGGTGGTGGGCGTGAACGGGAACGGCATGCACACGAACGTTTCGATCAGTAAAGGCGGCAAGAACCTGTTCTGGGATCCGAAGGGCGAGGAAATGCTCAGCAAGTTTGGCTGGTCGTTCCTGGACCGCATTCTGACCCACGGGAACGATATCTGCCTGCTGCTGAATGCCAGCGTGAATGCCTATCGCCGTCTGGATCCGCATTTTGAAGCTCCGAACCAGCTCAAGGCTTCGGCGGTCGACCGCGGTTCGATGATCCGAATCCCGATCGGCAACGAGAGAAGCATGCGCGTGGAGGTCCGCTCGGTGGCTCCGGATGCGAATCCGTACATGGTTATGTACTCGATTTTCAAGTCGGGTCTGCACGGCGAGACGGCCAAGATCAAGAATCTGCGCCAGGCCGCCCGCTATCTCCCGGACAACATCTATGACGCGCTGGACAACTTCCGCAAATCGGCGTGGACTACGAAGTTGCTGGGCGAGGACGTGAAGGGCCGGTACGCGGACCTGAAGCAGGCCTCGGCCGACCGCTGTCCCCGTCTACTGGGGACATTCGTCAAAGCCCCCGAGGTGCTGTACCATCACGAGGTTTACAACCAGTTCCTGTGGAACATGTTCTAGGAACGGTTCGAGAGAAGCTGGAAGAGTTTGGGCGGGCATCTTGCCCGCCCATTACTTTTTTCTGCTCCCGTCTTATTGGCGGGCGAGGCGTCCGCGCCACTCGAGCTACAACAGCGCCGACGGCCGCCGCGTCCAGTCTTTCTTTTTCTCTTTGGCAATGCCTTCCATGTCTTTGATGTAGGCACCGGTTTGCGTCAGGACGTGGTGCAGGTCGTTGCCCACGCTGATGAAGGTAAAGCCTTTCTCCAGGAACTCACCGACACGCGATGTGCCGAACAAGAATATTCCGAGGATGATTTTGTTCTTGCCGGCCTCGTCGACCAGCTTTTGCGTGGCTGCGCCCAGTTCGGGCGAGGTATACATGTGGGGGAATTCGTACTTCACATACAGCCCCATCGACATGCAGAGATCGTTCTGCCCCAGGAACAAAATGTCCACGCCGGGGACGGCAGCAATCTCAGTCATATTTTCAATGCAGGAAGCCGTTTCCACCTGGAGCGCCACAATGACGTTATCGTTGGCTTTTCCGGCATAGCCCAGCAGGCCGCCCTTGTTCATGCTTCGTTGCGGGAAGTAGACCGAGCGCGTGCCCGCCATGGGATATCGCGTGCAGCTGACGGCTTGCCGGGCTTCTTCCGCCATGTTGATGTAGGGAACGAGTACGCCGTCCGCGCCGAGATCGAGAGCCTGTTGAATGCCGGCACGGTCGCTGTAGCTGGTGACGCGCACCATGGACTTGGCCCCTCCACTGGCGATGGCGCAGAGCATGGCCGAGAGTTTTTCATAGCCCATCGGCCCGTGCTGGGTGTCGACCAGCAACCAGTCGTATCCGCTGTGCGCCAGTTGCTCGGCGACGGTGGGGCTGTGGGCGTTGAGGAACAAGCCCATCTTCGGCTTGCCCGCGCGCAATTGCTGTTTGAATTCGGCGCCACTGAGGGTGGTTTCCGGCATGACAAAATCCTCCTGATGAAATGAGCGGCTGGTTTCGCGAATACGCCCTGCGGACGTCCTTCCGGGAGCCTGGCTCGCGCGCCAGATTTGAATGCCAATAACTGGTGAGGAGGAATTTTAACCCGTAGATTCGCAAAAGCCAATCCTGCCTGTGAAGGGGATGATTTGCACATGGATGTTCCGTAAGCACTGGACCGCTTTCCGGTGCTACACTCTACCCATTATGGCGGAACCTCGTTCGCGTTTTTGGCTCTGGATTCTCATTGGCGGTGGAGCGTTTTTCCTCTTCGTGCTCGCCGTCTTCGCGCTGGTCTACGTCACCATGCATAACGGGGATGACGGCAAGGCCTCGCTCACCGGCTTTGGCGACAAGATTGCCGTGGTGGACCTGGAAGGCGTGATCCTCTCGCCGAAAACGGTGGTCCAGGAGCTGAAGAAATTTGCCGACGACGATTCGGTAAAGGCGATCATCATCCACGTGAATTCACCCGGTGGCGGCGTGGCCGCATCGGAAGAAATCTACCGTGAAGTAAAGCGCATCCGCGACGAGAAGAAGAAGCACATCGTGGCTTCGATTGAATCCGTCGGCGCGAGCGGCGCTTACTATGTTTCCTCGGCGACCAACAAGATTTACGCCGACCAGGGCAGCATTGTCGGCTCGATTGGCGTCATCTCGCAGTCCATCAATTACGGCGAGCTGTTGAAGTGGGCCAAGTTGAAGGACGTAACCATGAAAGCCGGCCTATTCAAGGACACTGGCAACCCGGCCCGCGATATGACTCCCGCCGAGCAGGAGTACCTGCAAACCCTCATCAACGACATGCATGGGCAGTTCATCGGCGCAGTGGCAGAAGGCCGCAAGATGAAAGTGGAAGACATCCGCGCCATCGCTGATGGCAAAGTCTGGACCGGCCAGCAGGCGCTCTCGATGAAGCTGGTGGACCAAATCACGGATTTTGAAGGCGCGGTCAGCGATACCGCTAAAAGCGTCGGCATCACCGGTGAGCCTCGTCTGGTGCGCCCTGAGCGCGACCGGAAAACCCTGGGCGACTTGCTGTTTGGCGACGTTTCCGACTGGTTCCCGACCAAAGAGAAGCTGCTGGAAAGCCACGTCGGCTTCTACTACTTGTGGAAGTAGGAGGAGGGTTACAGAGGGGGTTCCCAAAGTAGTACGACCCCTCCCACTTGCGCGAAGTCCTGAAATTTGAGAAGGTTATGGAGGTTTCCCCTAGCGGAAACGGAGCGAAAAACCATGACCAAAGCCGATCTGATCGAAGAAGTCTCCCGTCTGGCGGAAGTGACGCGCAAGGACGGCGAAGTCATTGTGGAGACCATTTTCGACAGCATCGTGCGCTCGCTGCGCGTGGGCGACAAGATCGAGATTCGCGGCTTTGGCAGCTTCCGCACCCGTCAGCGCAAGCCCCGCATCGGCCGTAATCCCAAGACTGGCGACAAGGTCGATGTTCCCGCGAAAAAGATTCCTTTCTTCAAGCCCAGCAAGGAGTTAAAGGATATTGTGAACAGCGGGCACACGGAAGCGGGCACGCCGGCAGCACCCATTGCTTCCTCTCCCCAAGCCTGAGCCGCTGCAAACCTGAGGAACCCTAAGCTCTCATGAAAGAAACGGCTCGCATCGCCGATCAGTTGGAACGTGCCTACTCCGGCAAGGCGTGGCACGGACCGTCCCTCCGCTACCTGCTGCGAGGAATCTCCGCTCAGCAGGCTGCACAACGTCCAATTCCTGGCGCGCACACAATCTGGGAACTGGTGCTACATGCGGCAGCCTGGGACAAGGTCGTTTGCGAACGGATTGTTGGCGGTAAGACAACCTCGTTGCCTTCCGCAGAGAACTTTCCCGTCGTCACCGATGCCAGCGAAGCAGCGTGGAAAAAAGCGCTGAAAGAACTGGAAAAGCAGCATCGCGCGCTGGCGGCAGCCATCCGGAAATTCCCCGACGCGAAACTCGACCGCAACCTAGGCGGCGGTGATTATTCCTTCTACATCACCATGCACGGCGCAGTTCAACATGATCTCTACCATGCGGGACAGATTGCGATTTTGAAGAAGATGGTGAAGTAGGCTAGCGTTCGCAGGTTGTAGAAGGTAGTAGGTGGGAAACATGAATATCAAGAGGACAGCGGTCGCTCCACTCACTGTCCTTATCCTCTGCAGCGCAGGAATTGCTGAAGGCAAAAGCCCTCATTCCTCCACGCAGCTGCATTTCAGCGCCGAAGATGCACGCGTGGAAAAGCCAGTCCCTATTCCTGAGAGCGTGTTGGCCGTTTTGAGAACGGACGAGATGGTTCGTGTCGCACTGGCGAATGAGAACATTTCCGCCGAAAAGATTCCGCTATCGTGGTTCTCGGCATCGGCAATTCATTTGAGTAGCTCTGAGAGAGCGGGCCTCGTTGTAATGGCGGAAGGGCCGCTCCACGGGTCGAATGTGACTACGTTTTGGGTTTTCTGCGCGACGGCTCGTGGCTATAAGTTGGTTCTGACCGGGCTAGCTCATGATTTGACAGTAAAGAACACCCGTTGGAAAGAACATCGGGACATAGTACTCGCATCCATGACAGCGGCGCAGATCTCGACGGTGTCATTTCGGTTTGAAGGCGAACGGTATGCGGAATACAAGACGAAATCGGGGCTCATTCATTAAGTAGGGAGTTCTTAAGGTTTTAGGAAAACGTGGACAGACGAAACGTACCCTGCTCTACGGTTTCGCCCAATCCTGCCATGCCAGACCCCGAACGCGTGAGAACTCGGACACGTTCGCCGTCACAATGGTCAGTTTGTGATGGAGTGCCTGCCCGGCAATAAGCACGTCGTAGGCTCCAATCGGCTTGCCGGAGACCTCCAGCGCGGCGCGGATCGAACCCGCGGCGCGAGCATCCTCCTCTTCAAACGGGAGCACAGCAATGGGGCCGGCCAGGAAAGTCCGCAAGCGCTTGGTATTGAATTCTTCACGAGCACTCTTTGCGACTCCGTACCAAAGCTCGAAAGTTGCAACCGATGGCACAAAGATTGTCGCACCGGCGGCCGTCGCCGACTGAAAGCGCTCACGAACCGAGGCTGGCTTTCCGTTGATCAGCGCGATGCAGGCATTCGTGTCCAGTAAGTAGTTCACTTGAAAATCTCGCGCTTGGGCGTGGCTGGCTGCTTGCGGCCATTGGGCCCATTAGAAAAGAACGGTTCGGAGCTGAATTGGTCCAGCTCCTCAAACCAGCGGGCAGCATCCGTGCCGACCGGCTCGAGGAGCACGCCTTCCGCCACCCTGCGAATGCGAACTCTGTCTCCTTCAAAACGAAATTCACGAGGCAACCGGACAGCCTGGCTGCGGCCATTGAGAAATAACTTAGCGATTCCTGGTTTTGCCACCGGACGCCTCCGTGTCCATGATATATACTAATAATATATATCACAAGCCTGCTCAGGTCAACAGAGGCATTTTCCCGCCCGCCGAGGTTCGCTCAATTTCTTAACTGATTGATGTGAAGCGTGTTACGGGAAATTGTTCCACGTGGAACAATTTTTGGGAACAACAAATCACTCCGCTCCACCACGCTGGACCCGGCTGTGATGGCGGCTGTAGCCGAAATAAATCGCCATCCCGATGACGAGCCAGACTCCCAGCCGAATCCAGGTCACTGGGGCCAAAGTGACCATCATGGCCAGCGAAATCACAATTCCCAGGATTGGAACCAGCGGCACCAGCGGGGTTCGGAAGGGCCGTGGCAGGTCTGGACTGCGGCGGCGCAGAATCCATACTCCCGCGCACACGATGACGAAAGCCAGCAGTGTGCCAATGCTCACCATCTCCGTGAGCACGTTAATGGGCAGAGACGCCGCCAGCACGGCGACGAAAATGCCTACGGTCAGAGTGGAAATCCAGGGCGTTCGGAACTTTGGATGAACCGCTCTGAATAAGGCAGGCAACAAACCATCTCTTGACATGGAGAAAAATACGCGCGACTGCCCCAAAAGCATGACCACAATCGTACTGGTCAAGCCCATGAGCGCACCAAGCTTTACCAGCATGCTGCCCCAGCGTACACCGGTGACATCGATGCCGATGGCCAGCGGGTCCGGCACATTCAGGTTTGTGTAATTCACCAGGCCGGTCAGCACTCCCGCCACCAAGATGTACAGCACGGTGCAGATCACGAGCGAGCCGAGAATCCCGATGGGCATATCCTTCTCAGGGTTCTTGGCTTCCTGAGCCGCGGTAGAAACCGCATCAAAGCCGATGTAGGCAAAGAAAATGATGCCCGCGGCTCGAAGAATCCCCGACATTCCAAACTGCCCGAAGCCCTGGTTCTCCGGAATAAACGGATGCCAATTGGCGGCCATCAATTCCCGATGTCCCAAAAGATAAGTGCCGCCGATGGCGAGGAAGATCAGCAGCACGCAAACTTTGATCACCACAATCAGCGTATTGAAACCTGCGGACTCTTTGATTCCGATCACCAGCACGAGCGTGCAAAACACAATCGCGAGAAAACCCAGCAGATTAAATACACCATGGGCGTGCGGCAAAGTCGCAGGATCGATGCCAAGAATCTTGAGCTTCGGAACGATCCTGGCCATGTTCTCCCAATGATTGTTGTAAAAAACAAATTCGTCCCAGTGCGTGCCAGCGATCGAGGCTGGCAGTTTGATGCCAAAATCTCCAAGCAAGCTGATGAAGTATCCGCTCCATCCGGAAGCAACGGTGGCCGCGCCGAAGGCATACTCCAGCACCAAATCCCAGCCAATGATCCAGGCAACGATCTCGCCGAGAGTGGCGTAGCCGTAGGTGTAGGCCGACCCCGCGACGGGAATCATCGAGGAAAATTCGGCATAGCACAGACCGGCAAAAACGCAACCGACGGCAGCGAAGATAAAAGAAAGAATAATCGCAGGCCCAGCATGTTGTGCTGTGGCGGTCCCGGTGATGACAAAAATTCCTGTCCCAATAATGGCGCCAATGCCGAGGGCGATCAGGTTGCTGGGACCGAGGGCACGCTTCAGACAGTGCTCGCCCGTCTCTTGCGCTTCGCTCAGGATGGTCGCAAGCGGCTTAGTCGCCAGCAGATTCGCCATTCGGTTCTCTTTCAGATTTGTCGGGCAGGAGCTCTCTTCCAGATCCTAACTTGGAAAATGGAAATATACATCCTGCTTGGAGACACTCGCCACGCCGTCCGTAGTGGCGGGCCGGAAGCGCCAGGTGTGCAGGGTTGCAATCACTTTGTCGTCGACCTCCGGGCCTAGGGATTGGAGGACACGGGTTGCGGTGACGTTGCCTTGGGTGTCGATGGTGACTTCCACAACTACGCTTCCCTCAATGCCAGGAGGCAGTGAGGAGCGCGGCACATCGGGGCCAACAATAGGCAACGCGGGCTGCATGACGTACCCAACCGTTGGGCCTTCTCTTAGCGACCCATACGGAGAACCGGCTCGCATGGGATCATTGGCCGCCTTGGTGGGATAGTCGGATGTAGTTGTTGGAGGCAACGTCAGCTGTTTTGCATTGAACGCTGGAATCGTTGGTGGAGTTCGCTTTCGAGCGGGAGCGGCGTGAGTGCTCACGCGATCCCTCAGTCCCTGCCGCGACAGGTACACCAGCTCGACGGATGCGCCTCGACTTCCTAGGACAAGGTCCGAGGGCCTCACCAGCTTCGCTGAGACCGGCCACCTATAGATCAGCAGGAATAGAAACAGTCCGTGAACAAGAATCGACAGCAGCGTGGATCCCATCCGACCGTTGTTCGCGCGATGTGGTTCTTGAAACAAGCAACCTCCCGGCTCAGACAATGGACTTTATGGACGTGACAGCAAACCAATGGTGAGCCTGCCGTCTAGCTCACGATTATGGCAGGAAACTGGCTTAGCGTCGTTCCCCAACCTCACCCCAGCGCCTGCATCAAATCTTCGATCAAGTCGTCCGCATGTTCCAGCCCCACCGACACGCGCAGCAGGTTCGGCGGCACCTTGGTCCCCGGACCCTCCGACGACGCGCGATGCTCGATCAGGCTCTCCGTGCCGCCCAGGCTGGTGGCGTTCGTAAAGAGCTTGACGCGCGACGCTACCCGCACGGCCTCGTCGAATCCGCCACGGAGCTGGAATGACAACATGCCTCCGAAGGACTTCATCTGGCGGCGGGCAAGTTCATGGCCGGGGTGCGACGCCAAGCCCGGATAGCAAACGCGCTCGACTTTTCCGGATGACTCGTGTCCCGATGACTCCAGGGCAGCAGCCACCTTGGCCGCGTTCGACGAGTGGCGTTCCATGCGGCAATCCAGCGAGCGCAGGCCGCGCAGGATCAGCCATGACGCAAACGGTGACGCCGAGGCGCCCATCACCATGCGCGTGCGATAGAGCTTCTGACCCCAGCGCTCGCGGGATTTCATCACCAGGCATCCACCTTGCACATCACTGTGCCCGCCACAATACTTCGTGGTCGAATGCAAAACGATATCGGCGCCTAGTTCAAAGGGCCTTTGCAACATGGGCGTGGCGAAGGTGTTGTCCACGAGCAGCGCTGCTCCAGCAGTGTGCGTGATCTCCGCCACGGCTGCCAGGTCGGTGATCTTCATCATCGGATTCGAGGGCGTCTCCGCAAGGACGATCTTGGTGTTGGGCCGAACAGCCGCTTTGATCTGGGCATGGTTCGCCATGTCGACGATGGTCGTTTCGATGCCCCAATGCGGCAAGAATTCGCGGTACAGGTTCCGAAAGCCCGTGTAGGCGTCGTCCGGAAAGACGACGTGCGAACCCGGCTCGAGCGACTGCATGACCGCGCAGGCGGCTCCCATGCCGGAAGCGAACGCCAGCGCCGCCTCGCCGCCCTCCAGCTTCGCCATGGCCTCTTCCAGGCGAGTCTGGGTCGGGTTTTTTTCCCGAATGTAGGAGTAGCCATGAATCTCCTCGCAGGCTGGCCCGTGCTCGAACGTGGTGGAGAGGTGGATGGGAGGAGTAACGGCTCCGGTCTCGGCATCGACCTCCGCACCCGCACGCACGGCCAGCGTTTCGATACGCATAGTTCAGTCCTTGTAGGAAGGCAGAATTGAGCTGCTCGCTTAATTGAACTGCTCGTTATGATTATAGGGGGATTCTATAGTGCGCCTGCCGAAAGGCCGTCTACCTTCAGTCGAAAAAATGGGGGCAAAAAAGACCTCTTGACTCCCGCCCTTTCTGGGAGCAAATTCGTGTGCTGAGGTGCTTCCATGAGACTCAGCGACACAATCGGGTCCGTTCTGAAGGCTAAAGGCGGGGCGGTGTTCTCGGTCTCACCCGGCCAATCGGTCTACCAAGCGGTAGAAGAAATGGCCGACAAAGGGATAGGGGCATTGCTCGTCATGTCGGAGGGAAAGCTGGTCGGCATCCTTTCCGAGCGCGACTACGCGCGCAAGGTTGTGCTTAAGGGCCGGTCCTCCAAGGAAACCACGGTCGCAGAAATCATGACCACGCCGGTTCACTACGTCAGCCCACGGCATGCGGTGGACGAGTGCATGGCGCTGATGACGCAGCTTCGCATCCGCCATCTCCCCGTGGTCGAGGAAGACAAGGTGCTAGCTGTGGTTTCGATCGGCGATATCGTCAAGTGGATTGTTTCTAAACAGGAACAAACGATTCACGAGATGGAGAGCTACATCAGCCAGAGCTATCCAGCTTAACAACGGCTATCGGCGATTGGCTTCATAACGGCGCAACTTAGTTGACGCGCTCGACAAGATGGGTGTGTTCGGACTGGGCGCTCCGGGCAGCCGCGCGGTAGGTTTTCAGCAATTGACGTACCGAGGAATCCCAGGAAAATTTCGCGGTTTGCTCAATACCGCGTTGCTTCATTTGGCCGCGCAATACCGGGTCCAGCAGCGCGTTTTGTAATCCACGCATGATTTCGAAAACGTTTTCGGGGTTCACCAGAACCGCCGCGTCGCCCACGACTTCCGGTAGCGACGAGGTATTCGAGGTGACGACGGGAGTGCCGTGCGCCATAGCTTCGAGCGGCGGCAATCCGAAACCTTCGTAGAGCGAGGGGAACACGAAAACCTTGGCGGCATCGTAAAAAATGCGCAGAATCTCGATGGGCACAAAGCCCAGAAAGCGCACATCCTTATCCACGCCGCTGCGACGCACCGTCCGGCGCAGGTCGGGATGGCTGGAAACGTCATCCCCAATGATGATGAGCTTCAGATCAGTGTAAAGACACTCTTTTGCAAGCTCGGTTTTGAGCGCGGAAAAGGCCTCAATAATGCGCACGACGTTCTTGTGCGCGCTCACCCGCCCCACGTAGAGAAGGAACGGGTAGTTCACCTGGTAGCGTTCCGAGATGATGAGCTTCTCCGCATCCGTGGCGTGGCCGTGGAGAAAGCGCTCGTCGAGAGCGTTGTAGGCGACATCGATTTTCGATTGTGGAATGCCGAACAGATGCCGCACTTCCTGTCGGGTAAACTGCGAGACGGCGACGATACGAGCGGCTTTTTCGAGCACGTGCTGCGTAAATTGAAAATGGCAGAAACGCTTCAGCCCCGACTTCTGGTGAGCCCCCGAAAGATGCTCCTGGACATCGTGGACCGTAACCACATAGGGGCAAGGCAATCCGCGTGGAAGCCAAAACAGGTGCGGGATATGCACCAGATCACAATGCTGTTGGCGCACGGCCTTGCGAAACTCCAGCCATCCCGACGGTGAAATTTCGGGATGCGTTAACGGGACGGTGCGAATGTTCCCTGGGAGAACATCGAGATCACGAATACTTTCCGGCGGGCCGATGAGGTAGTACTGATTGTCCTGGTCCAGGCGCCCCAGGGTTCGTACGACATTCCGGATGTAAGTTCCGACGCCGAAATCCGAGAGGCGGCGCAGATCGATGGCAATCTTCACGAATTGATTTAATCACAGAGCGGGGAGGGCTGCCTTGTTTTGAAGGGGCATGGCTGAAAGTCGTGCCCGCTCAAAACACTGCCCTCAGCTTTCGCAAAGTACAAACACGTCTGCACTAACCGCCGTTTACGCGCGGACGCCTGCCAAGGCCCGCGCACGGCGCTCCGGATAGAGCGGGAAACCCTCGGCAAACTCTTCGACTTGTTTGCGAATTTCCGCCAGAGCGTAAGTATCTGTGCGCTGGTTGAGGGCTTCGACAACCCACTGGCCCACCTGCTTCATCTCCGCTTCCTTCATGCCACGGGTAGTTAGCGCCGGAGAGCCGATGCGAATGCCGCTCGGCTTCATGGGGGGATTCACATCAAACGGGATCGCGTTCTTGTTGACGGTGATGCCAGCCTGGCCGAGCGCCTTCTCCGCCTCGCTGCCGAGCATGCCCTTGGCGAATACGTCGACCAGCATGAGGTGCGTGTCGGTGCCGCCGGAAATAATGCGGTAGCCTTCGGCTGCAATCACCTCGGCAAGGACTTTGGCATTCGCAACAATCTGCCGAGCATAGTCGCGGAATTCGGGCTGCTGCGCTTCCAGGAAGCAGACCGCCTTCGCCGCGATGATGTGCACCAACGGTCCACCCTGCATGCCGGGGAACACCACTTTATCGATAGCTGCGCCGAAATCGGCTTTGGCCAGGATCATGCCCGCGCGTGGCCCGCGCAGCGTCTTATGCGTAGTCGAGGTCACGATGTGCGCGTGCGGCACCGGCGAGGGATGCGCGCCACCGGCAACGAGGCCCGAGAAGTGCGCCATGTCGACGAGATAGAGCGCGCCGACTTTGTCGGCAATCCCACGCATCCGCGCAAAATCGATGAACCGCGGATACGCGCTGCCTCCGCCGATAATCATCTTCGGCCGTTCCTGGACTGCGAGCTTCTCAACCTCGTCGTAGTCGATGGTTTCTGTTTCGCGCGTTACTCCGTAAGGAACGATGCGATAAGTCTTGCCGGAAAAATTCAGCGGGTGACCGTGCGTGAGGTGGCCGCCGTGCGCCAGATTGAGTCCCAGGATCGTGTCGCCGGGCTGCAACACAGCCGAGTACGCTTCCATGTTGGCTTGCGATCCTGCGTGCGGCTGCACGTTGGCGTATTCAGCGCCAAAGAGTTGCTTGGCACGGTCGCGCGCCAGGTTCTCAACGACATCGGCAAACTCGCAGCCACCGTAGTAGCGCTTGCCGGGATAACCCTCGGCGTATTTGTTCGTGAACACCGAACCCATGGCCTCGAGCACGGCTTCGCTGACGAAATTCTCGGAGCCAATCAGCTCCAGGCCTTCGTGCTGACGGCGGGTTTCGTGGTCAATGGCTGCGGCAATTTGGGGATCGAACTCCGCCAGGGAACGGGACATTAGGTCAGTTTTCATCGTCAGCAACCTCACAGTATTAGCCTATCGTTCATTTACCTATCGTTCATTAGCCTATCAGTTCGCGCGCTTCGCGGGCGCATCCCGCTTGTAGATATCGAAATCCAAGATTTCCATCATCCGTTCAGGGTAAGCGGCTGGTTGAAATCCATACTTGGTGTAGAGTCCATGCGCATCGCGCGTGTTCAAACTCCAGCGCTTCAGGCCTTGCAAGTCTGGATGGTGCATGATGCATTCCATCAACCATTTTGACAGACCTCGCCCTCGGAACTCTTCCAGCACGTAGACGTCCGCCAGGTAGGCATAGGTTGCGAAGTCGGAAATCACGCGCGCAAAACCGACTTGCTGGTCCCCTTGATAGATGCCGAAGCACAGGGAGCCTTCAATACTTCGCGCCACAATTTCTCGCGGGATTTCCTGCGCCCAGAAGGAGCGGCTCAGAAAGGCATGCACGGCATCGACATCGAGACGGGACTTGTCCGTACTAATCAAGAAATCGTCCCGCCGATGCTCTTCGATTTGCATGGACGCATCTAGCCTATCAGCTTCGCTGGAGACGGGAAATATGGAGGCTGTGGGCTATGGTTTCGATGGAGGCGCGGGCGGGAGTTCTTAGCCTGCCCTGAGCGAAGCGAATGGGCCCGTGCGCCTCCCGTGTCGATTTCCTGCGGCTTTAGTTCACCGTAAAGTTCACTGCGTTGGAAGATTGTCCAGAGCCGTAGGCGCCGCCGGTAGTGCGCACATACACGGGCTTCATTCCCATGGTCGTGATCGCGGCGGCAGGAATGGTCGCTGTGAGCTGGCTGCCGGAACCGAACGCTGTGGCTACAGGAGAGCCACTGAAATAGACGACGGAGGTGGTGGTAAAACCGCTCCCGTTCACCGTGAGCGGAAATTGGGCGCTGCCTGCCGTTGCGCTGCTGGGCATGAGGCTCGTGACCGTCATCTGGGCGCCCATGGGCGTGCGGTAACTGCCGCAACCCAGGGCAAACATCGTTAGCAAGAGAACACAAACAGTTTTCATGGGAGGCTCCAAAGGGGAATCTGGCGTTACGTTGTGACTGTGGGACGCACCTTGCGAAGCGCCCTCGCCAGAGACAAAGCAGCTATAGATAGGCTATGCAGGGCGAGCTTTGGGTTTGTCACCGATTTGTCACTTCCTGGTAAAGGTTTTGTTTGACGTGGCTGGCAGGATCGAATGACGGCAGGCCAGAGAGCCTGCCGCTACACGCTGATTAGAACTGGTTCCACTAGTAATTCTCCGGTCATGAAAACCTGACCTCGGGGGCTAAAGCCCACATTATTTATGGCTCTGGTTGTCACGGCTGAAGCCGTGACCTACCCAAAACCATTTATGAAACCAGTTCTACTGAAATTCGAGTTTCCCTGGGGTGGGCAGCACGGGTACTTGCGCGGTGACGGTGAGTTCGTAGCCGAGGGACATCATGATCTCTCCCCACGCAGACTCAATCTGCTCGACGCACGAGGCGGGGAGTTTTTCCTTCCATCCTCCCGCTTTGGCGACGCGGACAAACGGAATATCCTGGCGGTGATTTTTGGTGGCCACCCAGTCCTTAGACTCGCGCTTCTCCATTTCCCGCATACGATCGGCGGAACTACGCGCAACGGCCTGCTCCAAGCGGGCAGGATCGGGATCGATGCCAAGGAACGTGGCGGTGCGGGCCAGTTCACGGAATGGATCTTCCATCATATCTTCGTAGCGCAGCAGCAGAAAGTCTCTGGTCTTTCCGCGCGTGTAAAACCAGCTGGCGACATTCTCGCCCCAGGTTCCCCAATCGATGGAGTTCAGCTTCCCAGTGACAAAATCATTGACGTAGCTTTCGAGGGGATACCTATCCTCAATATGCCGGTATTTTCTTTGGAAGTCGTAATACGAAAGCGCAACGTCCCGCGGGTCGCGAACGATATAGACGATGCGGCGGCAGCGATGGTCAAAGTACTCGTGCGTCTTAATGATGCGCGGCCGGGGCGTACGGCGCAAAGCCCACGAGGATTGTGACGATGTATCGGGAATCAAGCGCTCGATGTTGGCAAATGAAATATCGACTGTGGGATGGACCAGATTCGCGATCAAGAAACGCGTCCAGGTGTTTCCGGAACGCGGATACGAAACAAGGAAGGTGTCGTCGGGATAAATGGCGAAATTCCGTCCGACGATATCCGTGCCCAAAAGCTTCTTCACCAGGATATTGAATTGATCCATCATCGGGCGGGCTGCTCCAAAATGGATTCCAGAACGTCCGGGTTTGCGTGAACGCCGCCGCCCTTTGAACTCGTCTCATATCCCAGCCACCGCATCAGCGGCCCCCAGGCGGACTCAATCTGTTCAATGCATTGGTCTGGAAGCGTGGCTTTGCCCTCTCCGGATTTCGCGCTGCGTACAAAGAACTTATCTTTACGCGTATCTTTCGTGGAATCCCACTTGCCGGCTTCTTGTTGTTCCAGCTTTCTCATGCGATCCGCCGTGCTCTGCTCAATCGCCCATTGAATGCGCTGGGGCGCTGGGTCGATGCCGAGAAAGTTGGCGATCTTGATCAATTCGACGTCCGTGTGCCGGATCATGTCCTCGTAGCGGAGAAGAAGAAACCCCGAATGATTCTGGCGCGCCGCCAGCCAGCTGCCGACATTCTCGCCCCAGGATCCATACGGGCAAGTTTCCCCCGCAACGAAGCGTGGAATCCACTCTTCCATGGGATGACCGTCCTGCAGGACCTTGCGCTTAATCTGGTAGTGGTATTGCGACACCGCGACATCCTTGGGATCGCGCACGATGTAGATGACACGCTGATAGTTTTGATCAAATGGGAAGTGGCTCTTGATGACCCGCGGCCGCGGCAGAGCCTTGAAGAACGCTCGCGACTGGGCGTCAATGGTCGGAATGACCCGATCCGCCTTCAGAAACGTCATCGGCTCTTCGCAGTGGATCAGGCTGGCAACAAGGAAGCGGGTCCAGGTATTTCCGGACTTTGGATAGGAAACGATAAAGGTGTCATCGGGATACGTGCGCAAATTCCGCCCCGCAACATCTTTCCCGAGCAGATATTTTGCGGCGGCGCCAAGTCTAGCAATCATGAAAACAATGCTCCAGCCATCTCATTTTCCCACCTTAACCCAGGCGGGGATCCCATCAACCAGTCCCGTGAAGGCTTCGTAGCCCAGCTTGACTCCCTCGGGGTTACGTTCCCTGTGAAAGCGGGCGAGCCGGCTCTGGTGCCGCTGTTCCAGAAATTGCGCGTAGGCGCGATAGGATGCGCCGAAGGCGTGAGGAAAGAATCTGAGCCCAAAAACAGCCATGGAAAGCTTCGCGCTCTTGAGAACGCTATTGGCCTGCCGCGCCGCGACGAGAGCTTCGGGAAACTGGTCCTTGAGCAACGACTTTTTTGCAATTTCGACTTGCAGCCGGGCTTTCACTTCGATGATCTTATCGCGAAGCAACCGTTCCTGCGCCGCCGTAAGGGGCAGTGTCGCCAGCATCTTCTCGTAGACGTTGATTTGCGACTGCTTCATCACATCGTCATCAAAGGCCAAGCCGTTCGCGACGCGATGGCAAACCTGCACACCAGTGCTATAGCCCATCCGCGAGCCGCGATGCGCCATCCGCAACCAGAGATCGAAGTCCTCCGAGCGGTGGCGGCTTTCTTCGAAACCGCCGGCGTCGAGGAGCGCTTGCCGGTCGACGACAGTGGTGGACGTGCCGATCGTACAGCGCTCGGCCACCAGGTTCTCAAACGTGACCTGAGGAGCCTGCGGGGTGGTCTCGAATGCGGTCTCGATCGGAGCATCCTCCTCGAGCTGAAGAGAGTCCGAATAGACCAGCCCCAGCGAGGGATCGTTTTCCAGAAGCTCGACCTGTTTGGAGAGATGATCCGGCAGCCACAAATCGTCGCTATCCAGGAATGCCACGTACTTGCCGCGAGCCTCCTGGACGCCACGGTTGCGGGCCACGCTTGGACCACTGTTTTGCTGTTTGATATAGCGAATGGAAGCCATGTACGGGGCGAGAAGCGGTTCCATGACATCCGTGTCCGGCGAACCGTCGTTGACGACAACAATCTCGTAGCGGGTAAACCTTTGCGCCAGAACCGAGTTCAAGGTTTGGATGATATAGTCGGCGCACTGGTAGGCAGGGATGATAACGCTCACCAGAGCCTTGGAGGCCCCGTTCCCTGCTCCGTTTTGGTTGGGTTCGCTCATCCTACGAGTTGTGAATTACTGCTAGTGAAGTCCGGGCCTCGTAACTCCAAAACACTCCGCTCAATTGCTACCCGCGCACACAAATCCCCAATCTATTCTCGCTCATATCCCGTGCCGGAGCCAACGAATTGTTGTGTGCAGGGGAGTAATTAGGGCAGGTGCACAATGAACAAAAGGCTGGACTTACGGGCGTATTAGGTGCACTTAAGGTTCCACCCGCGCATCGGCTTTGCCTTGTGCAAGATACATGGAAACATGCTGTTTCCCAGCTGGATCGTCCAACGCTAGGTTGCTGAGGGGTCATGAATGTGCAATCGTTTGCAGATGGAAGCAAAGCCGCTTCCCAAACCGGGAGGGGCACAGTGAAGCCAATTTGCCTAACTGACGCTCCATTTTTCATGAAACTCTTTTGCTCCAAGACCACTCACATGGGTAACGAGTAGGCGAAATCTGTCTTCATCCGAAAGTTAAATGGCATCGTACTTCGGGTAGCCTGATTCAGGTATCCGGGAAATTCTGTAGGAGAGTGGCCATGTTGGTGAAAAGCAAGGATTCAAGCTTTATCCCGTCTTCCGAAATTACCCCGAAGAATCTATACGTGAACCGCCGGGAATTTCTGAAAAGCGCGGGATTCGCTGGAGCGGCCGCAGTCGGAGCCGGACTACTTGGCGAACTGGCGTTTCCCGGTGAGGCCTTCGCGGCCTCAGGATCGACACCCACGGGAAAGATCGACGGCGTGCAGAAAAGTCCGCTGAGCTCGACCAGCGAAAAGTTGAATTCACTGAAAGACATCTCGAACTACAACAACTACTACGAATTCTCGACGGACAAATACGAGCCGGCGGAACGAGCGAAGAATTTCAAGACGCGACCCTGGACGGTCACGGTTGACGGTTTGGTGAAAACAAAAAAGACCTGGGATATCGACCAGTTCCTCAAGCTGGCCGCTCCGGAAGAGCGCATCTACCGCCACCGCTGCGTGGAGGGCTGGTCGATGGTGATGCCGTGGGTCGGGTTCCCGATCAATGCGTTCATCAAGCAAGCGGACCCGCTGCCGAAGGCAAAATTTATTGAATTCACAACGCTGCTCGATCAGCAACAGATGCCGGGACAGCGGGTTGGCGTCTTGGACTGGCCCTATACGGAGGGGTTGCGCATGGATGAAGCCATGCACCCTCTGGCGATCTTCACGTTTGGATTGTACGGTGAAATTTTGCCGAATCAAAACGGCGCCCCGCTCCGTATCACCGTACCGTGGAAGTATGGATTCAAGAGCGCGAAGGGAATCGTGAAAATTACGTTCACGGAAAACCAGCCGCCGACAGCTTGGAACAAAGCCGCCTCCAATGAATATGGTTTTTACTCCAATGTGAATCCGGAAGTTGACCATCCGCGCTGGAGCCAGGCCAAAGAGCGGCGGATTGGCGAGTTCTTCAAGCGTCCCACGCTGATGTTCAACGGCTACGGCGATCAGGTGGCGAGTCTTTACAAGGGAATGGATTTGAAGAAGAATTTCTAGGGAGACCCTTTAGTTCGGCAAACCCCCTAAACTCTGTCATCCTGAGCGCAGCGAAGGGCTTGCCCGGAGCGGAGTCGAAGAGCCTGCCCTGAGCCTGCCGAAGGGACCCCTGCGGTACGGAGGCGCCGCGGTTAGAAAACTTGAGAATGCATCGCGGAGTCTATGGTGTAGGGGTCCTTCGACTTCGCGTGACCTTCGCAAGCGAGGGTCACGCTACACTCAGGATGACAGTTTAAGAAAAGATAAAGATTAAGTCAGCGATCTACAAAACACTCGCTTATGAAAGCAATTGGCTGGAGCAAAATCGTTGTGTTCCCGGTGTGCCTGATCCCGGTGGCGCATCTGGGACTGTCCGCGTACCAAGGGAACCTTGGCGCCAACCCGCTCGAAGTGATTACCCACACCACGGGCGATTGGACACTCCGCTTCCTGCTGATCACTCTGAGTATCACCCCGCTGCGGCAGCTCACAAAACAATACTGGATGATTCAGTACCGGCGTATGTTGGGACTGTTTGCGTTCTTCTACGGCACGCTGCACTTCACCACCTACATCTGGTTCGACAAGTTCTTCGATTGGCATGAGATGCTGCATGATGTCGCCAAGCGGAAGTTCATCACCGTGGGCTTCACGGCGTTCGTACTCATGATTCCGTTGGCGGTGACGTCGACGAAAGGAATGATCCGGCGGCTGGGCAAACGCTGGACTGCACTCCATCGCTTGATTTACGTGAGTGCGATTGCCGGTGTGATCCACTATTTGTGGCTGGTGAAAGCGGATCACCGCCTGCCTCTTACCTATGGGGCGATCCTTGCTGTGTTGCTCGCCTATCGCGTTGTGAAGTGGGCTAGGCCGAAACTGGCGTCTGGGCGGGTGGCGGCTGCGGCTAGCAAAGCGTAGGCTTTCGTGCGGCTCGATTTGCTAGCATCGTGGCCTCCTCACGACGTCAGTGGAGAGCCGCTTTCAACCAGTTCCATTTGCGCGTAAACTGCCCCAATGAGAAACATGGTCGTCCGAGCCGTTCTGCTACTGTTCGCTACTGTTAGCTTGGGGGGCCAGGCCACGAGTCCTGCGCAAGGCCAACCCTCGACGGCAACGGTGAAAGTCACCGATGAACTTGGTGCCGTGATATCGAAGACCTTCGTAGTGTTTCGTGCAGACTCGCTCGAACGCAAGGACCCGAAGCCTTTCTATCTAGAGCTTCGGACGAATTCAGAGGGCGAAGCGAAAGCGGTTCTTCCATCGGGCTTTTATGATGTTTTCGTTGCTCAGACGGGATTCGCTCCTTACTGTCAGAAACTGAGGGTGCGCGATGGGAAACCTGTTGCACTTAAGTTTGTTCTAAAAGTAGACAAACTCATGGCAGATGAGTACGGTGACACTTTTGAGTAGCTCTAATGAGGACAGCAGAAAAAAGTAGAGGTCTCATTGCCAAGCAGCAGACAGCTCATTCGTGACGATCCCTAATGCCCGCCGCCGCTGAGTTCGCGGACGATGTTTCCCACGAACGCCTTCGCATCCCCAAATAACATGAGCGTCTTGTCGTCGTAATAGAGTGGGTTGTCGATGCCGGCAAAGCCTGGGCTCATGCCGCGCTTGATGACCATCACGGTGCGCGCTTTGTCCACGTCGAGAATCGGCATGCCGTAGATCGGGCTGGAGGCATCGGTGCGAGCGGCGGGGTTGGTGACATCGTTGGCGCCGATGATGAGCGCGACATCGGTCTGCGGGAAATCGCCGTTGATGTCATCCATTTCGATGAGGCGGTCGTAGGGAATGTCGGCTTCGGCGAGCAGCACGTTCATGTGTCCCGGCATGCGCCCGGCCACGGGGTGGATGGCGAACTTGACCTCGACGCCTTTCTTGGTGAGCGCGTCGTACATTTCACGGACTTTGTGCTGTGCCTGGGCCACGGCCATGCCGTATCCGGGGACAACCACGACCTTGTTGGCGGCGGCGAGAATTCCGGCGGCTTCTTCCGGAGTCGCGCTACGGACAGTCTTTTGTTCACCTGCTCCAGCGGCGGCAGCTTGCACTTGGCCGAAGGCTCCGAAGAGCACGTTCGAGAACGACCGGTTCATGGCCTTCGACATGATGACGGAAAGAATGAAGCCGGACGACCCGTCGAGCGCGCCCGCGATGATGAGCAGTTTGTTATTTAGAACAAAACCCATCGCCGCGGCGGAGAGTCCCGCGTAGGAGTTCAAGAGCGAGATCACCGTGGGCATGTCCGCGCCGCCGATGGGAATGATCATCAGCACGCCGAAGATGAGCGGGATGAAGACCATGAACGGGAACATGTACTTCGCTCCCGGATGCATCACGAGATAACCAGCAATGCCCACGGCGACGGCCAGAAACGACAGGTTGACAATGTTCTGGCCCTTATAGGTGATGGGCCGCTGCGGCAGAATCTCCTGCAATTTGCCGGCAGCCATCAGGCTGCCCGTAAAAGTGAGAGACCCCAGAATCACTTCCATGCTGAGAACGGACATCGTGAAAGGAGAAATTCCTGGCGAGTTGAGATAAAACTCGGCAGTGCCGACGAGCGTGACGCACAAAGAACCGAAAGCGTGACTGAGGGCGGTCCGCTGCGGGACAGCCGTCATCTGCACCTTGCCGAGAGGGATGCCGATGATAGTGCCAAGCACAAGCGCTGCGGCAATCCATTTCCAGTCGACGATGTCTTTATGCAGCAGCGTGCCGCCGATGGCGAGCAGCATGCCGATCTCCCCGGCGAGAACACCGCGGCGGGCCGTCGCGGGAGAACTCATCCAGTGCAGCGAGAAGATGAAGAGCACGCTGGCGATGAGGTAGACGGATTCGATGACGTACCGCGTCGGAATGAGGAAAATGAATCCGACGTACTGCGCTAGGATGTGCTCGGTCATGATGGGCTATTTCTCTTCGCTTACTTCCACTCAGTTCATTTCGAGGGCCGGCTGGTCTTGAACATCTTCAACATGCGATCCGTAATAATGAAGCCGCCTACGATGTTGCAGGTGGCTGCGACGACCGCGATGGTTCCAAGAACGGTGGCGAAGGTGCTCTTGTGCTCGCCCGCCAGGACAATCGCTCCCACCACCGCGATGGCATCGAGCGCGTTGGTGAGCGACATCAAAGGTGTATGCAGCAAAGGCGAGACGCGCCGGATAACCAAAAATCCGACGAACCCCGCCAGCATGAAGATGTACAAACTCTCAATAAGACTTGACGGCATACTTCCTCCCGCGCTTTCAACTGTTTCGTATCAGGGCACGGCTTCAGCCGTGCCACCCAGGCGCAAGAAATCAGGGCTTCAGCCCCTGAAAACTTAGCCCTTTCCCTGCGCAGCTAATGCCGGCAGGGAGAAAAATTCACGGACGCGGGCATTGGCAATTTCGCCGTCCCGCGTGAGCAAGGTGTCACGAACAATTTCGTCCTCAAGATTCAGCGCCAGCTTTTGTTCTTTCACAATATGCAGCAAGAAATTCGCCAGGTTGCGCGCGTAGAGCTGACTGGCGTGGTAGGGAGCCGTGCTCGCGATGTTGAAGCTCCCAATAATGGTGACGCCGTGCTGGATCGAAGTCTCTCCGGGATTAGTGAGCTCACAGTTACCACCGCGCTCGGCTGCGAGATCAAGAATGACCGAACCCGGGATCATGCCCTTGACCATATCGGCGGTAACAAGCACAGGCGCTTTTTTGCCGGGAATCACGGCGGTGGTGATAACAACGTCGTTTTCGGCGACGACTTTGCCGAGTAGCTCGCGCTGTCTTTGGTAAAAAGTCTCGTCCTGAGCTGTGGCATAGCCGCGAGCATCCTGAGCATCCTTGGCTTCGATGGCGAGTTCGACAAAACGTCCGCCCAGGCTCTGGACTTGCTCCTTGACGGCAGGACGAACATCGTAGGCCGATACAACCGCACCCAGGCGGCGGGCCGTGGCGATGGCTTGGAGTCCGGCAACACCAACACCCAGAATCAGAACACGCGCCGGGGTCACGGTTCCGGCTGCGGTGGTCATCATGGGAAAAATTCGCGGCAGCGTATCCGCGGCAACGAGCACAGCTTTATATCCGTTGATCGACGCCATGGTGGAGAGCGCATCCATGGCCTGGGCTCTCGTTGTTCGCGGCATCAGCTCGACGGCAAATGCCATCGCGCCCGTCGCGGCAATTTGCTGGACAATTTCGAGCGACCCCAGAGGCCGCAGGAATCCGATAAGAATCTGGCCTTTGCGTAGCAGTGGAATGTCAGCCTTGCCGGTAAGGTCGTTCGATCCGTAGCAAAGGACTTGCGCGATGATGTCGGCAGTCTGGAAGAGCTCGGCGCGCGTGGGAACGATCTTCGCGCCCTTTTCCGTGTAGAGACTGTCGGGGTAGCCAGCTTCCACGCCCGCGCCGGTTTCGACGGCGACTTCAAAGCCAGCTTTGGTCAGAATGGGAACCACTAGCGGAACCAGCGACACCCGCCGCTCGCCAGGATAAATCTCCTTCGGGACGCCGATAATCAAACCGATTGTCCTTTCCGCCCGGGCAATTTCGCCGCCCGTCGTACTTCGACTCCAGAGTTAGCCATGATACAGGAAACTGGGGCGTAAGGAAGTGATTCGCAGAGGATGGCCCAACGTGCTATGGGAATTCCACCGACGATCGCGGAATTGCCCCGGCTTTGGTAATTATCCCTTGAAAGTATGTATGGCAAAAGCCGATTCTAGGCGTTACTCGCCGAACAAATGTTCCGGCGTATGGTGAGGAAAACATGCCCAGAATTGCAGACAGACTTTTGGATTGCAGTATTTACCTGTATGAATCTAGTGATGATGCACTGACCGGAAAGAGTTGCGGAGGCTCCGGTTTCATTGTCGGAGTCGTGTCCGAATTAGCGCATTTGCCATTTGCCTATGCAGTCACAAATAGCCATGTCATTCGAGAGGCACGTGCCTTGGTGCTCCGATTTAATACTGCCGACGGACAGTATGATTTGCAAAAGACTACTCCCGAGATGTGGACGCACCATACAGACGGAGATGACGTGGCAGTGTGCAAGGTGGATTTGTCGGACGATAGGCACAAATTTAGGATGGTGATGACCGATGAATTTGTCACCAAAGACCTAATTAAGGCGAAGGATATTGGCCCCGGGGACGATGTCTTTATGGTGGGAAGGTTTGTCAACCACGAGGGCAAACAGCGAAATCTCCCGACAGTCAGATTCGGGAATATAGCTCAGATGCCGGGGGAACCGATTCTTAATCGACGTGGACTCCTGCAAGAAAGCTTCTTAGTTGAAACGCGTTCAATGGGCGGTTGCAGCGGTTCGCCAGTCTTCATTCATATTGCCATTACACCCGACGAATTGTGGATGCCGGAAAGTCTCCGTTCGCTATGGCCATCGAGCAAACGGCGGCTACAACCTGCACCAACGGTATTCGCAAAGGCCATTGATCATACAGAACGACTGGAATATCACGGCCCTTGGCTTTTGGGAATTGACTGGGGACACCTGTCAGCCTACGAGCCGATCTTCGAGAAGGATCAACAGACAAGAGTCGCAGGTGACTTGTTCGCACGGTCCAACACCGGAATGGCAGGCATTGTGCCAGCCTGGAAAATACTTGAACTCCTCAACACAGAGGAACTGGTGATGCAGCGAAGATCACCTGATATGAAGGGGCACTTACCTGGCACTTGACATTTCGCCTTTTATTCGCTAACAATCGGACATGGCTATTACACGGCGGCAACGGCAGGTCTACGACTACATCGCGCGCTTCGTGCAGGAAAAGGGTTACTCGCCTTCGTTCGAGGAAATTGGCGACGGCATGGGGCTGAACTCGCTCGCGACCGTGCACAAGCATATTTCCAATTTAGAAACAAAGGGCCTGCTCAAGCGCGGCTACAACCGCAGCCGGTCGATTGATCTGCTGCCGGTGAAGGGCAAGCTCAAGCAGGCTATGGGCATGGGTACGAGCATGAGCACCGAGCTTCGTCTGCCGCTGATGGGGCGCATAGCCGCCGGCCAGCCCATCGAAGCGATGGAGACTCCGGAGACCATCTCGCTCGCCGACTTCGTGCAATCGAAAGAAGTGTTCGTTCTACAAGTGCGCGGCGAATCGATGCAGGATGAGCACATTGTGGATGGCGACTATGTGCTGGTGGAGAAAACGAAGACGGCGCACAACGGGGATATCGTCGCCGCGCTGGTGGATGGGACGGACAGCACTTTGAAGCGGTTCTATAAAGAAGGCGACAAGATCCGGCTGCAACCGTCGAATGCCGCGATGAAACCGATCATTGTGCCGGCCGTGGCGGTGCAGTTGCAGGGACGGGTGATCGGAGTGCTGCGGAAGTACGCGTAGACGCCCCAGCCCAAGGCACGCTAAGGTATTGTGCATGCCTCGCAGGCCCTGTCGCACAATTCTGGTTGTAATTTTCTTCTCAGCCGTTCTCCTCTCGAGTTCGTGTTTTGCTGCCACATATCAATACATACGTATGGGGCACGCCGAAGATGCTTCGTCAAAGCCAGTAGCGGGATTTGCGCTGATGGGCGGAGGCGACGACCTCGACGACGCTTTCAAGTGGCTGTGCGAGCGCGCAGACGGCGGCGATTTCCTGATTCTTCGAGCGCGGGGCGACGACGACTACAACCCGTATGTGAACGGGCTGTGCAAGCTGAATTCCGTTGCCACTCTGGTTATTCCAGATCGAGAATCCGCGCAGGATCCAAGAGTTGCGGACATTATCCACCAAGCCGAAGCCGTATTTATCGCCGGAGGAGACCAGTCGCGCTACATCAATTTCTGGCAAGGCACAGGCTTACAGAAAGCTCTGAATGAAAACCTGGCGGTAGGGAAGCCCATTGGCGGAACCAGCGCAGGTCTTGCCGTGCTGGGGCAGTTCCTCTATTCCGCGCAGGGCGATGCCGAGGATGATCCAGACCTCACCTCGCTGCAAGCCCTCGCCGATCCTTACTTCGCCCGCGTAACCGTGCGACGGGATTTTGTGAAGATTCCCATTCTGCGGGACACGCTTACGGACACGCACTTCAAAGCGCGGGACCGGATGGGTCGGACTCTTGTGTTTCTATCGCGGATTGTTCAAGACGGCTGGAGCACGCAACCGAAAGAAATTGCGGTCGACCAAAAGACCGCGGTTCTCGTCGAGCCTAGCGGAGAAGCTTTGGTGGTGGGCTCGAGCGTCGTTTACTTTCTGCGAGTGACGAAAGCGCCTGCAACATGCCAGCCCAAAACACCTCTCACGCTACGCGATGTTTCCGTAGTGCGGGTTGCGGCGGGCGGAAGGTTCAATATTGCCACGTGGACAGGTAAAGGTGACGCATATTCGCTGTCCGTTGAGAAGGGCGTCGTGACCTCGACGCAGGCGGGTGGCGGAATTTATTAGAGGTGCCGGCTTAAGGTGCAAAGCCGCTGAGGAGGCTGGAATGCGTTTTCGCGGTTGGCTCTGGATTCTCGCGTTTTTCCCGCTCCTCGCGGTCGCCCAGCCCGCTTGGTCGCAGCGCCAGTGGGTCCTGAAGCAGATCGACCTGCTGCATCCCTACTACTACCGCGAAATGTATCTGCCGCAGTTGACGACCGGGCCGAGTTCGGTGGCCTGGTTGCCGGATTCCCGCAGCGTTGTATATTCCATGGCTGGATCGCTCTGGGGGCAGAATCTGGATTCCAAAGTGGCGGAAGAGCTCACCGCCGGGCCGGGCTACGACTACCAGCCGGATTGCTCGCGCGACGGCCGCTGGATGGTTTACACAAAATACTCCAAAGATGCACTGGAGCTATGGGCGCTCGATTTACAAACGAAAGAGACGCATGCTCTAACGCAGACGGGCGCGGTGAATCTTGAGCCCAGAATTTCTCCCGATGGAACTCGCGTTGTCTTCGTCTCGACCACTTTCCATGGCCGCTTTCACATTTTTGTCGGAGATTTCCGCAACGGCCAGCTCACCAATGTACAGCGCTTGACTGGCGAGAATCGCAGCCCGCTTCCCCGCTACTACTACAGTCCCTTCGACACGGAAATCAGCCCTGTGTGGGCGACGGATAGACCCGCGAGTGGAAACGAGATTCTCTATATTTCCAATCGCGGCCACGTTTACGGTACGGGCGGTTTCTGGCGAATGAAAGCGGAGGCTGACGGGAAATCCTGGGGTGAAGCGCGCGAGGTCCACTACGAGGAAACAAATTGGAAAGCGCGTCCCGACTTCTCTCCCGACGGCAAGCGCCTGGTATACGCCTCTTATACCGGTCGTGCGTGGCATCAGCTTTGGGTCATGCCCGCGCAGGGCGGTGATGCGTTTCCGCTTTCCTACGGAGAGTATGACAACACCGCTCCACGCTGGTCGCCAGATGGAAAACAGATTGCCTTCATTTCGAATCGCGGTGGCAACACTTCGCTATGGGTGGAGCGCGTACTCGGCGGCGATCAACGCGAGATTTTCGCCAGCGAGCGGCATTTACTACATCCCGCGGGATTGCTTGTCGTGCGCGTGGAGGACACAGCCGGAAAGCCAACGCCGGCGCGAGTTTCCGTGGTGGGTGAGGACGGGCGTGCTTACGCGCCCAGCAATGCGTGGATGCACGCCGACGACAACTTTGATCGTGGGGAGAGGAGCGAAGAAGCGCACTACTTCCACACCACGGGCGTCTCCGAAACACGCGTCCCCGCCGGGCGCGTGCAAATCGAGGTCATGAAAGGCTTCGAACACGAGTTTGAGAAGCGCAGCGTCACGGTCACAGCGAATCAAAACTCCGCTCTTACGATTCGCCTGAAGCCTATTGAACTTCCGGTCACAAATTACGATCGCTGGGTAAGCGCCGATGTTCACGTGCACATGAACTACGCGGGGACCTATCGCAACACGCCGGAAAATCTCGCACGGCAAGCGGAGGCGGAGAATCTTTCCATCATCGAGAACCTGGTCGTTAACAAAGAGCAGCGCATCCCAGACATGAGTTATTTTCCGTTGCAAAATTTTGCCTCGAAAGATCCTGCCTCAAAAGACTCTGCCCCAAAAGACAAGGCCTCAACGGCGTCTACGCTGATTCTTCACGGGCAGGAATTCCACAGCAGCTATTGGGGACATCTCGGCCTGCTGAATCTGACGGATCACTTCCTGCTGCCGGATTACACGGCGTACACCAACACGGCGGCCGCCAGTCTCTATCCCACCAACGCGGATATCGCCGACCTTGCACACGCCCAGCATGGGCTGGTGGGCTACGTGCATCCCTTCGACGATGTTCCCGATCCGCAAAAAGATGCAAGCCTTACCAACGAACTGCCGGTCGATGTCGCTCTCGGCAAGGTGGATTACATCGAGGCAATGGGTTTCAGCGATCACAAGTCCACGGCCTCCGTCTGGTACCGCCTGCTGAATTGCGGCTTCCACCTGCCCACAGCGGCGGGCACGGATGCCATGGCGGACTACGCTTCCCTGCGCGGACCCGTGGGATTGAACCGCGTGTACGCGCGGGTCAAGGCAGGGCCGCTGCAAATTCATCCGTGGCTCGAATCGTTGCAGCGCGGCGAGACTTTCGCCACTAACAGCCCGCTGTTGGGCTTCACGTTAGGCGGGAGGACTCTCGGGCAGACTTTGCAGTTGCCGAAAGAATCGCGCGAAGTAAGATTCTCCGCGTGGCTGCGCTCCCTGATCCCGGTCGACCATTTACAGGTCGTGTGCAATGGTCAAGTCGTTCGAGACTTGCAACTGAGCAGCGTAGGAAACAAGCCAACCCACGCGGATTTCACCGGTACGCTGCCGCTGGTTCATAGCGGATGGTGCCTGCTGCGCGCATGGAACGAAAAGTCGCAACACCCCATCCTGGATGGGTATCCCTACGCGACGACGAGCCCTGTCTACGCGCGCGTCGGCGAGGAGCCTGTCCATTCGCGGGAGGACGCCGCCTACTTCGTCGCCTGGATCGATCGCTTGATTGCAGCTGCCCAGGCACATCCCGACTGGAATACCGAGGCGGAAAAGCAGAAGATTCTGGAGCTTCTCCAGCGCGGGCGTAAGGTCTACGCGGAGCAGATGAAATAGTCGCGGGTTTCGATGGAGGCGCGGGCGTCCATCGTTAATTGCCTTTCCAAAAGCCGGATTTCAACCGGACACCATCTTCCGTAATCTGCCCGTGCCCAAAGATTTCTGTGATAGTCAAATTGATCCCTTCGCACGACTGAGTCCTTACTCTTGTCGGGCGCACCGGACAATTTCCGATCCAGTCGAGGCTTGAAAATCATGCTGCAACCGAACGACAAGTTCTCCACGCCCGAGCGCATCGGGCCCACACCCGCGCACAATCCGTTGAGCGCGACGAAAACTTTCTCAGCCTCGCCGGAGCAGGCAACCATTGGCCGCTCCATTATCATTAAAGGTGAAATTACCGGTGCCGAGACCCTCTATGTGGACGGCCGCATCGAAGGCACCATCAACATGCCCGAGAGCCGCGTGACCGTGGGACGCAATGGCGTGATTGTCGCCACTGTTTCCGCACGCGAGGTCGTAATCATGGGCAAGATCGAAGGCGACCTGATCGTTGGGGACCGCGTTGATATCCGCAGCGATGGCTCGGTCACAGGTGACATTCACGCGCAACGGCTCACCATTGAAGAGGGCGCGTTCATGAAGGGCGGCATCGACCTGGCCAAGTCCGGCAAGGGCGAGAAGAAAGATGCTGCTGAGGAAAAGCCCGCGACGTTCGCGGCGCACGCGTAAGCGAGTCGCCGGACCAACTACCGAGAGCCTGCCAGAGAAGGCAGGCTCTTTTCTTTTTGCAGCGCCTTTTTTGTAAACCGCTATTCCTTCTTGAAATCCAACGACGCCGAGTTCATGCAATACCGCAGCCCGGTGGGTTTGGGGCCATCCGGGAAAACGTGCCCGAGGTGGGCATCACAAGCGCCGCAACGGACTTCGGTGCGCGTCATGCCGTAGGTGCGATCGGTGTGTTCGACGATGCTGCCCGGATTGACAGGTGTCCAGAAGCTCGGCCAACCGGTACCGGATTCAAACTTCGCATCGGACTTGAACAGCGGCGCGCCGCAGCCAATGCAGTGGTACATACCAGTCTCTTTGTTGTTCCAGTACTTCCCGGTAAAAGCAGGCTCAGTGCCACACTCGCGGGTTACGTGGAACTGCTCCGGCGTGAGTTTCTCGCGCCATTCCTGCTCGGTTTTGATAACTTTTTCAGCCATAAATTCGAACTCCTAATGTAGTACCGCATTTCACGTGATGCCATTCAGTCCAAGAACTGTCGTTCCTCCCTAGCTCGGAATGACAATCGAGGCTTGGTTGTGAGGGCATAATAATCAAATTCTAACCCTTGAGTTCAGATGCCGGGCTGCCTGGGAAGTTTCACGCTGAACTACGGGGCCTGCGGCTCCGCCCGGCGGCCGGGGGCGGCCGTCGCCAAGCGATCCAACCTTAAAGCTGCCAATTTGCTAAGATTCAGCCTTCACATTCATAGCATCCACACCATGAAGAACGTCGGCGAAAATGTAGTTCGCATTGAGGCGGAAGCGCTGCGCAAGCTGGCAGACCGAATCTCGGGTCCGATGGCTGGAAGTTTCGCGCGCGCGGTGGAGATGCTGTTCGGCTGCCGCGGACGTGTAGTGGTCACGGGCATGGGCAAAAGCGGCATCGTCGCGCGCAAGATTGCGGCGACGCTGAGTTCCACGGGAACACCCGCGCTCTTCATGCATCCAGTGGAAGCGGTACATGGCGACCTGGGCATGGTGGTCACAGGCGACGTGGTGATCGCGCTCTCCTATAGTGGCGAGACGGAAGAGATCCTCCGCCTGTTGGCCACGATCAAGCGCCTGCGTGTGCCGCTGATCTCCATGACTGGCGATTCTCTGATCTCCGATGTAACGCCCAATGGGGCACCCAAGCTTTCGACCCTGGCATCCGCGGCGGACGTTGCCCTGGATTGTTCCATCGCCAAGGAAGCGTGCTCGCTTGGGCTTGCTCCCACGGCATCGACCACGACCATGCTGGCGCTGGGCGACGCGCTGGCGGTGACGCTTTCAGAACAGCGCGGCTTCAAAGAAGAAGACTTCGCGGACCTGCATCCCGGCGGCAAGCTGGGCAAACAGTTGGCCCGGGTGGACACGCTCATGCACTCCGGTGACGCGCTGCCACGGGTTGCGCCGGGAACGAAGATGCCCGACGTGATCTACGAAATGTCGCGCAAAAAACTTGGCGTGGCGGCGGTGGTGGATGCTGAAAGGCTGGTCGGCATCGTCAGCGACGGCGATCTGCGGCGGCTGCTCGAGCACCGCGGCAAAGACGCACTGGATCTCACGGCGGCGGAATCCATGACCCGCGATCCCAAAACCATCGCCCCTCAGGAATTCGCCGCCACGGCGCTGGCCATCATGGAAGAAAAAAAGATTACCTCTCTCGCCGTCGTCGATGGAGACAACCGCTTGCTGGGTATTGTGCACCTGCATGATCTGTGGGGCACGGAAATGGTGTGACCATGTATCACTACGATCCCAAGACCGCACTCGAAGAAATCACCGAAGAAGCCATCCTGCCGAACCCCGTGCATGTGCGCGACATGTTGCTGCGCCATCAGCTCACGCCCGATAAGTCGCTGGAACTGAATCGGATTTTCGCCGAGTATCAAAAATCATTTGGCGAGGCGCAGAAACTGGGCAAGGAGCTTTTGCAGCGTTTGGCGAAATAGCTTGGATGTCCTGATCTTCCCGCAAACACGAAGCTATTGCCGTGGGGCGAAGTAGCCCTTGCGGGCGCGGATGGAAAGGTCTTTCTTGAGAGAGCTGATTTCAATGCTGCGATAGCGGCCGTCGGTATCGAATTCCGCAGGCTTGTAGGAAACGATGTACTGGCTGCGAAGTTCGTCCTGAATAGCCATGAAAGAGTGCGAGACGTCTTTGTCTTTTAGTGGGAAGAAGGAGCGTCCGCCGGTAGCATCCGCCAATTGCTCTAGGACATGGTCGCCGCGTTGCACGGTGGGGCCGTCGTCGGTGGAGATCGTGTAGAGGATCACTTCGGCGCGTTGCGCCATTTCGATGGCGGCTTCGCGAGTCACGTCGCTCTGGTTGTCGTCACCGTCGGAAAGAATGATCAAGGCGCGGCGCACGGGGCGGTCGCCGTCGGGCTTCATCAGCTTGTCTTTGCACGCGCGGTAGATAGCGTCATAGAGCGCAGTGCCGCCACCGGAACGCAGACGGTGCACGCCCTGCGAGAGCAGCGCAAGGTTGTCGGTGTAGTCCTGCATCATTTGCCAATGGCTGTTGAAGCCGGCCACGAAAGCTTTGTCGGAACCGGGGCGCAGGGTGCGGTGGAGAAAGTCAATCGCGGACACCTGCTCAAAGGCAAAACGGCTACGGACGGACCCGCTTACATCCACCAGCAAACCAACTTCGAGCGGAAGATCGGTTTCGCGGTGGAAATTCAGAACCGCTTGCGGAGATTTGTGATCGTCCAAAATCGTGAGATCGTTCTGTTGCAGCGTCTTGACGAAGCGTCCGTGCTTGTCTGTCGCGGTGAAGAGAAGGTGAACTTCGTCTACACGCTTTGTAATGGTAAAGGTCTTATTATCAATGGGAACGGAGTCTGTGGATTCGGATATCGCAAGAGTAGGTGGTTCGGCTGCGCTCGAGAACACAGGCGCGGCGGACGCCGCCTGCTGAGGCGACATTTGCCCCCAAGCCGTGGTCGCGGCCAGGATCAGAATTGTCCATGACGATGTGCGCATTGCGTACTTCATTCCCTTGCCATCCAAAATTTGCACGTTTCCGCACGTTTTTGGCGCTCTCATAATTAGATGCACGTGAAAGGCCGAAGGCGGAATTGAAATTCCTATCGCTTGAATCTAGGCGGCCCGCGCGGCACTGCCAAGTTACAAAAGGAGCACGCTCTTCAGGTACGGCTGAAAGTGCTGATATTACGGGCCTTACGGCTCGCGTTGCGGGCAAATTGTTACTCTGGATTTTCGCATCTTGGCGGGCCGTCTAAGGAGTCTCACAAGTACACGGTTGCCTGGCCCTTTCGGGGTCTAGCTTTTTGGTACGCTGGGGCCGGGCCGAAGACTTAAAGGAGATAGCAATGCCGGAGACAATTCGCTGCGGATGGGCCACGAACGAGCTGGCCATCAGCTACCACGACGAAGAATGGGGCGTGCCCGTCCATGACGATGCCAGGTTCTTTGAATTTCTGATTCTGGAAGGAGCGCAGGCCGGGCTGAGCTGGGATACGATTCTGCGCAAGCGGGACAACTACCGGCAGGCATTCGCGGGATTCGATCCGGCCGCCGTCGCTCACTTCGACCGGCGCAAGCAGGGGAAACTCTTGCAAGACCCTGGGATTGTGCGCAACCGGCTCAAGGTTGCAGCTGCCGTCGACAACGCTAAGGCGTTCCTGTGTGTGCAAGAGGAGTTTGGGAGCTTTGACGCTTATATCTGGCGCTTCGTGGATGGACGTCCAAAGACAAATGCGCGGAAGAGTATGAAGTCCGTGCCAGCCAGCACGGCAGAATCCGATGCGATGAGCAAAGATTTGAAGAAACGCGGCTTTCGGTTTGTGGGTTCGACGATTTGCTACGCCTTCATGCAGGCGACTGGCTTGGTGAACGATCACTTGGTGGAGTGTTTCCGCTACCAACAAGTACCGAAGTACGAACTCCACCCGCCTAGATGAGCTAACCCGCTGCTTCGTCGTAGTTCGGCACACTTTCACCTCATCTCCGCGCTTCGTCACCGGCCGCGTGAATTGCGTTCTGAATTTGGTAAGGCCCAAGAAGCGTGTGCCGCCCGCTTCCTGGGATGGTTGCTCTTTGCTGCTATTGCGCACATTGCCGACTGAACCTTCGATCTACTTCCTGCTCGGGTCATCTTGGGGATTGATGTAGTTAAACTGCAAGGGGGACATGCCGTGAACCTGCACAATCACTTCTCCGCGGGCCATGGCGTAGTGGTGCATGTTGGGGTCGAGAAAAGCAAAACTGCCCGACGGGAGACTAGTCATCTTGCTCGTCTCGAAGACGTCCCCCATCCCAACTCTAAACGTTCCGGAAATTACGGTGACATTTTCCCGCAGAGGATGGAAGTGGGGCGGGATGCGGTATCCGTCCGGCATCTTCAAGCGTATGGTGTAGTCACCGCTGGAAGCAGTCGGGTCGCCTTCGAGCACGGCGAATTGCGCGCCCGGAGGTACGACTGGCGGCGCCGGACCCCAAGGAATGGTATCCGGGGTAAACACGTGTCTTTGCTCAGCAGAAGCCTGTGCGGCAACCCTGAAGAGCTGACCCGTCAAGCACAACAATCCGGCGAGCGTGAGCGTAAGGTACAAACTTCGTTTCATTGTTCCACGTTTCATTGTTCCACCTCCTGGTTGAATATCGAAGTCGGTTGAATGTCGAATCGGCACTCATCTTCGCTTGACCAGTAGGCCGTTTCAATCGAGAGGGGATAATCTTTGTATATCTTTTGTATATCTTCGCAAGCAGTTGATTCTTATAGAATACTGTCAGTGTAAGAACTTCATGCGACGCGTAAAGCCGACAATTGGCGAAATTGAGCTCGACCTCGGGCGCTACGAACTTCGCCGCCTTGGCAGGCGTGTGAAACTCGAGAAGAAGCCCATGGATCTGTTGATTTTCCTGGTTGGCCGGCGCGAACAGCTGGTTTCACGTAAGGACATTGTCACAAAACTTTGGCGCTCCGATCTCTTTATCGATACGGAACGGAACATCAACAATATCGTGCGAAAGATCCGGACCGCTCTGCGAGACAACCCCGCCAAACCACGCTTCCTGGAGACCGTGGTCGGAAAAGGGTACCGATTCATTGGCCCGATCCGAGTGATCGATGCCCGCTATGTCCACTCTGACTTCCGACAGAGTGCTGCGGGCGGGACGAACCTGGAGAATGCGAGTGCATCGAGCGAACGCTCGTCCCTCGCCGTGTTGCCCCTGGTACTACTCGGCCATGCCACCGACGATCAGGGCTTGTGCCTGGGATTTGCCGACGCGCTGGTCTCCCGCCTTGGAAATCTACAAGGTATCGACGTGCTTCCGACGTCGGCAGCGATCAACCTTCCCCCTGAAGCGGCGCCTTCGGATATCGCTTCGCACTTGGGTGTCCGCTTTGTAGTCCATGGCGCCATTCAAATGTCAAAAGGGCAGTGGCGTTTTTCGCTGGAAGTGTTTGACAAATATTCGCAGGGTGCCTGCTTCGCCAGGAAACGCGATCTTGACGTGGGCCGCCTGTCCGAGCTTGAGGATGAAATTGCAAAGCAGATCGCAGCCGCCTTGAACCGGCCACTCGGTTCAGCCGTGACCCAGCGTCGCCCACGCTATAGCAAAGACCCCATGGCTTATGCGGAATTCATGCGAGGCTACCGGCTGAGTTCCTCCGGCGATGCGGCGTTGCTGAACGAAGCGGCCCAACGCCTGAGCAATGCCGTGACGCGAGATCCTAACTTTTCCTTGGCCCATGCGACTCTTTCTTTGGTGTGTGCGACTCGCCACTTCGAGTTCGACCCAGCCAGCACTTGGCTGGAGAAAGCTGAGTTTCACTGCCAGCGCGCGCTGGAGCTGGATCCGGATTTGCCCGAAGCCCACGTTGCTTGTGCTTTTCTGCTCTGGGGGTCGTCGAAGAACTTCCAACATCTTGGAGCGATTGCCGAGCTCAAACGCGCGCTCGCCCTGCAGAACAATCTGCCGCACGCCTACAACCGCCTGGGCACCATACTGGCGCACATCGGTCTTCTCGATCACGCTCGTGCCATGTATGAAAGAGGACGGCCATTCCATCCGAAGAAAGCTGTGAGTCACAGCATCGTCCAGGTCTATATCTGGAATCGAGAATACGAACTGGCGCGCGAAGAGATTCAAGCGTGGCGCGCCGAGAATCCGGGGAACAAATACGCCCTCTATTTTGCGCCACAGCCCGCCATGATGACCGGGAAATGGGAAGAGGCGAGAGTTCTGCTGGACGAGGCGCTGCAACTTTTACCGGAGGAGCCGATTTTCATCAGCTTGCAGGGCGTGCTTTGCGCATTGACGGAGAGAAGCGAACAGGCACTCGACTGCCTGACCAGGGCTTGTGCTAGTCCAAAATCATTTGGGCACGCGCACCATACCTACTATCAGATCGCCTGCATTCTCGCCCTGATCGGGCAGCGGGAATCTGGTTTTGAGTGGCTGGAGCGAAGTGTCAGCACTGGATTTGCGTGCTGGCCGTTTTTTCTGAAGGACCCCTGTCTCCAGAATCTACGCGAGCTTCCCGAGTTCGAAATCCTGGTGAGCTCTTTGCAGGCGAAATATCCCGACCATTTGGGATTACTCTAGGCGGGAGAAGACACCACACAGACTGCTTTAGCGGATTTTCTCTCCTACAGATTTGCCCTGACTATAGAGATACAGATAGTCGGGTCCGCCAGCTTTCGAATCCGTGCCCGACATGTTGAAGCCGCCGAAGGGGTGGGCGCCTACGATCGCTCCTGTGCATTTCCGATTGATATATAGGTTGCCGACGTGGAATTCGCGAATGGCGCGGTCGATCTTTTCTTGGGAGTTGGCATACACCGCGCCGGTGAGGCCGAACTCGGTGTCGTTGGCGATCTCGAGGGCGTGATCGTAGTTCTTCGACTTGATCACGACCAGCACTGGCCCGAAAATTTCTTCCTGTTCGAGCGTAGACCTCGGCGCAATGTCCGCAAAGACCGTCGGCTGAATGAAATAGCCTTCGCCGAGATTGGTCGCGCGGCCTCCGCCGGTAACAAGGCGCCCTTCCTTCTTCCCTTTCTCAATGTAGCCCAGGATCTTATTCATGGCGCTTTCGCTGATCACGGCGGCCATGTTGAGATTCTCCGCAGGATCGCCGACGGTAATCTTCTCCACGCGCGTCTTCAATTTCGCGAGGAATTCGTCGTAAATCTTTTCGTCCACGATGGCCCGCGAACAGGCCGAGCATTTCTGACCCTGGTAACCGAACGCCGCTTGCGCCACGCCTTCAACCGCTGTATCGACGTCGGTGTCTGCGTCGACCACAATGGCGTCCTTGCCACCCATCTCGAGAATGGTGCGCTTGATCCAGAGCTGGCCGGGCTGTTGCTCGGCGGCGCGCTGGTTGATGTGCAGCCCCACACCCTTGGAACCTGTAAACGCAACGAAGCGCGTCTTCGGATGAGCCACGATGGCATCCCCAAAAGTTGAACCGGCACCGGGACAAAAGTTCACTACCCCAGGAGGCAATCCACACTCTTCAAGGACTTCAAAAAACTTCGCCGCAATGGTCGGCGCATCGTGCGAAGGCTTGAGCACTACCGTATTGCCCATAACCACGGAAGCCAGCGTCATGCCCGCCATGATTGCGCAGGGAAAATTCCACGGCGGAATCACCGCACCCACACCGAGCGGAATATAGAACAGGCGGTCACGCTCTCCGAGCAACTGCGTCGGCGTTTCCACGTTGGCCATGCGCAGCGCCTCGCGGGCGTAGAGTTCGCAAAAGTCGATGGTCTCGGCGATATCGGCGTCGGCTTCGCCCCAGTTCTTGCTCACTTCGAAAACGAGCCATGCGCAAAACTCAAAGCGCCGCTCACGGATGATGTCGGCTACGTGGAAAACGAAACTCGCGCGTTCTTCCGGAGTGCGGCGGCTCCAGCCGGGAAAGGCTTGCAGCGCCGCTTGCATGGCAGGCTCGACTTCTGCCGTTCCCGCATGTTGGTGCAGTCCCACGAGCTGCGACGGGCGTGCCGGATTAATAGAGCGAATCTTCTCCTGCGTCCGGATCCGCTTGCCGTCAATGATCATGTCGTATTCCCGGCCCAGTTCGCCGTGAACTTTCTCCAAGGCGGCGCGCATCTTTTCCGCGTTTTCCGCTCTGGAAAAATCAATCATCGGCTCGTTAACGAACGGGCCTTGGTGCAGGCGCAATGGCATGGGAGGAGCTTCGAGTGTGGCCATGAGAAACCTCGCTTGGTCGGTCCCGGGCGGGACGCTTGGAAGAACTTGTTATTTTAACACCGGCGCAACAAGGGGGCACTTGCAGCACAGGTCGGTAATGGGTAAGTTTCCGGGTGACCCGTGATCCGGGCTCACCACGACGGGGTGACCAGGCGGATCAAATCCCATGATAGCCAACCGTACGTTAGGGTGCGGCACCGTCGTTCTGCGGCACCCTCGTTCAATGATTGCGGGTCATCCCTGAGCGACTTGGGCAACGAGACGAATGAGTTCGTCGCGGTCGCGCACGGGGAGCCTCTCAAGCATAGCGCGGCAAGTTTCGATCTGGGTAGTGCGTAGCCTCTGTGCCAGTCGAATCCCGGCCGCCGTAAGTTCGATGTACACGACGCGACGATCCCCGGGTCGCCGCCGCCGCCCCACTAAACTTCGCCCTTCGAGCCGATCAAGCGCGGAGGATACGGTCGAGAACGGCGTACTGAGTGCTTGAGTGATCTTCCGCACGTTCCAATCTCCCGGCTCAGCAAGAACCGCGAGCAAGCCCACGTCGTTCACGTGGAGATCGGCATAAACGCTCCCGGCGAGCATGCCGGGCTCGAGCTTGAATCGGCGCATGATTTTGTCCACGGCCTCGTGCATTGCCACGGCTTGACGGTCGCTCACAGACTTGGTGCGCGAAGGGGCTGGCTTCATCGTCGACATGATAATCCATCGCTCGCCCTTGTGTCGTCAGCCAACGAAGCCCCTAGATCGGTACAGTGAAACGTCGCCGCCCCTCAATGCGAGGCCTTGACTCTAAACGAATATGACTATATATTCCGATTATCGTAATATCCGAGGAGCGGAATATGAGCCTCTTGCGAAAGATGATCTTAAGCCTGTTTGCCTACATCGCATGGACCAACATCGTCCTGATTACGGCCGCACAAACCTGTGTCCCTCCCCCTGGGTTCGTAGACACACCCGCCCCGCCTGTTGCAGCGGTGAAGGAGATGGTCTCCCACACGGAAGAGATCACCATCGATCGACCGCTCCCGATCGTGTTAAAGTCCCTCGACAAACCCCTAGAGGACTCGATTCACAAAACGAACTCGCTCCCTGGCGTTTCCGGAAGTTACATGCTAACCAAGGGCGAGTTCGGCGAGCCCGGCTCGCGCCGGCTCAACTGCCTTTCTGACGGTACCACTTTGGTTGAGCAGGTGCTGGAGAGCGAGCGGAACAGCAACACGTTTCGATTTCGCTACGTCGTATGGAACTATACAACCGAAAAGGCCCGCCCCATCGTATACGGCGTTGGCGACTTTCACTACTCCGACACTGGCGGCGGGAACACGCACGTGACTTGGACGTACTCGTTCCAACTCAATCGGCACAGATTTCCCGGCTTTCTGGGATCCTTCGGCGACTATATTTTCCGGGTGAACTTTTTGGACCGGGAATACGCGGCCTTGATGCGCGATGTGCTCGCCGGGATTAAGACTGATGCCGAACAGCTAGTGAATGGCGGGAATCCACGCAAGTGAGTTGTTGGTGAGGACAATCCGTGATCGCATCAGAGTTCGAATACCGTCATCGCTTTGTGATAATCGCGCTCGTCTTTGCATTTGCCTATTCCTTTTACAATCTCGATCACCTCAACATTGTCTATGCCATCGTTCCAAGAAATTCAGGTGTGCTTGGCCAAGACGTACTGGCACGTTTCGTCTATGGCGTATCGGCGTTGCTGGCTGGCATCGGGGCGGCCATCTTGACGTGGGCATCTGCGTATCGACCTTCCAGCCCAACTGATGACCAACCGCAGGCAGTGGCCTTGCCGGTGGGCGGACCATATCGCTATGTGCGAAACCCGCACTACATAGGCTACTTTTTGCTTGTAGTGGCATTGGGCTCCTTTCAGAGCCGTTGGGGATTCCCGATCCTGATTGCCGCGGAGACGTTCCTCTTCCTTCGCCTTATCGCGCGGGAAGAGATGCAACTGGAGCACCGGTGCGGAGAGCGCTTTCAAGAATACTGCAGGCTTGTTCCACGGCTCCTGCCGTCCCTGCGTCCGCAGATTGCAGCTGGTGGTCAGTTGCCACACTGGCGCCAAGCCTTTGGGAATCAGGCAGTTCAATGGGGCTTTGTCGCTACACTGGTCGCCTTTGCCTGCACGTTGAGCGATCCGGTTGGTTATATGTTCGCGTGTGCAACGCTCTTGCTTCTAGTTCTGCAAAAGCTAGTGCAAGTGCTTTCGATTCGCATCCGTCGTACCTGACGGCGTACTGAGCTTTTCAGCAGCATTTGTCCCACGCGACTTCACTAGTGAAACTAGTGAGCACAATACTTCAAGTTTCAAGTAACTAGCGTCAAGTGGCCGTAGTAAGCACTACTCTTAGAAATACCGATCGCGTCGGTACATCCTGGGAGAATTGTCCGCTACTCGGAAGCTGACTCCATTCGCAGCTCAGCCCGGGCGGGACGCGTCCGTAGACCCAAATGGTTTAGCGCCGGGTGCGATCAGCGGCTCATGGTTCCTGAACGGTTATCGCTAGCCCGATCTGAGGGTCGGGTAGTGTCCTGACTACGTGCTTGCCATCCCGTGTTCTCTCTCCGGGGACAATAAAATACTGCCCCGGCGAAAGGTCGAAATAGTTGCGGAGGTCGCGTGAAAAGTCATACGCAAGACTCGAGAAGTCAGTGTGCGCACAAGTGTGAGCTGGAATGTCAATTGGGAAATTCCGTCCGCACCCAGCCAACATTTCCACGACAGGACCACCGGCCTTTCTCTGCTTCTCCTCGTTAAGGCTAAGCACGCGATGGCCAGCGGAATCGAAAACGTCGATTCCGGCAATCCAGAATCCGTCAATGCTAGAGCACGTCCACACTGGTTGCGGCTTATCCGTGGGATTATCAAGCCAGAGCAAAACCGGAAGCGGTTCTCCGTAGCGCGTCGGTTTGCTGGATATGCCCCAGGTGAGCGGTTCCTGCGACGGGAACATCACAGGCCGGCCCGTATCAGTTGATACGCTCTCAGCACATTTTTTCGGCAGCGGCCCGGTAGCGGCGGCATGTTTTTCCAGCCGGTCTTTTTGTTGGCGGTCGTATAGAGTGTTCATCGGATCGCCGTCGTATCGTCCCGCGCGCCATGCGCTTACCCGAACCTGGGGGCCACAACTTATGGCGTCGAAGGGCAAGTGAATCGGCTGCTGGTCTCCCGCCAGTGTCATTTCCAGTCCCCCAAGTACTGTGCACAGAAACCAGTAGCCAGGATCAAACACGGTGCGTGCCACCATGAAATGGGCAGAGTCGTTCGGCTTCAGATCGATCCACCGGCTTTCACGCGGTTTGAACAGAGGAGTACCGCAGTTATGACAGACGGGCAGCGAGAGGAAACCGGTCGTAACTTCGGGCGGGTGCAGAAATCTTAGTTGGGGCACGCCACCCAGCATGCAGGTCTCGCTGGAAACGTTGGTCACTTCGAAAACTTTGCCATCGTGCCATTCTTCTCCTGAGGGCGGGGGAGTTCTAGGCTGTGCCCAATGGCTGCCCAACTCCACCGGCGGCGACAGCTTCAATTGCGATGCCAAGCATCCCGGCGAGCTTGTATCGATCGCCGGCAGCATCGGCTGTTTGGGATCTCGGATCGAAAGCTCAACTTGCGAGCGCGCCAACGCCACGCCGCCATTGCTCTGCACCTCACTTGTGGCTTCGTACTCGACCCGCCCCGTTTTTTCAGGACGCAGTCCGAAATTGCTAACTAGCAGTCTCATTTCTCGTACGGCGGGTCCCGGTCCCGGACCACGATTCTGGCAATGGTTTAGATAAATGACTGTGTGCCCATCCGCCTCGCGCTTGCGTAGGCTTTCAAAAAGACAATTGGAAAAGGCGGGCGAAGGCGCCTTTAAGAACAGATCGAAGTAGCCGCTGTATCCAGATTCAAAGGTCCCTGGCAAGTATTCCGTGTCGAAAAGAGTGCGCAGATTGACTGCTGGGAGTGGAGTTGCAGTCATTTCCTGAGGTTCTGAAACAGTCTGCTCCGACAAATCCGAAGGCTTAAGCTGCCGACGCTCCAGCCATTCCTTGCCGACGAGCTCGCCTGCAACATAAGGCCCTAGGCGGTAGCCAGACCTATAGACTTCGCCGCAAGCTTGCATCTCGAGGTGACGAACCTCCAGCAATGGCTTCTGCGGACCGGGATTGGTCCAGGAGAGCGTCATCGTGTCGCGAGTTGCACAATCGTTCATAACGATGCCATCGGTCGTGAGTGGCATGGACGACCATGCCAACAGAAAATGCACCGTCTCTCCGGCTTCAAGGTGGTTCGACTTCTGCTTGAAAGCCAGTGCTGTCGGGCTGGGGTCAGGAGTCGATGGGTTGCCCGTCTGATCGTAATCATCATCGGGTGGAAACCTGATGCCTAACCAGATCAGGAGGCAGCTCTTCTGGCTGCGGTTTCGGAGTTCAACGGCCACCAAGTGCCCGTTTGACCCGGGTGCGGATTCAGCCTGGGTCAACAGGTTGATATCAAGCATCTCAGGAGTACACTCCGGCGGCTGCGGATCATTGACCTCCGCGCTAGCTACCGCGCTAAACAACAGTCCAGCAACCAAGGCACAGAAGAGGTTTCGCGGCGAGAAACACATGAAGCCTGCTCCCTTTACCGACGTTATCGAACTCAGGTCTCAAACATCTCACCGGAGAACGCCCCGAAACGCGGAACTTGCGTGAATAGTTTCAGGAACGCGCCAGGCTGGCATTGCGCCGCGGCTGCGATACAGAATTTGCGTTATCCAAAGTGAAACCTATCGCCTCGAGTGTCATACCTTAGCGGAATTGGGGATCCGTTGAATCCAACGACGGGATTCTTCGAGGGTGGTCGACTACTTCGGAAACTAACAGACTAACCCCAGATCAGCCCGGGCGCGCGTACTTCACGGCGGCGGTGCGTTCCAGCTTGTCCCAGTTGAAAGGCAGCCCATCCACTGCGCGTTTCACCGTGCGGAAGAGCACGACGGAAAACAACTGGCGGTAGGCAAAGCGTTGCAACGGAACCTGACTCAGCAACCAATGATCCTCGCCCGTTTCCGGACGGCTCCGTTCCAGCAGAAATGCAATCGCCGACGCGATGAAATCGATAATCATGAACGCCGCGAAATAAAACAAAAGCTTCTGGAAATAGGCCGGATTCGTCGATTCCGGATGGAAGAACCGGCTGATGAGATACCAGATCGATCCGCCTATAAACATAATGTCGATAAAGGGCGATAGCAGCGGCAGCACAATCTGGAAAATGAGAATGTTCGGCAACGCCACCCAACCTAGCGCGCCCTTCCGCCCCATGACTTCGCGATGTTTCCAGACGGCCTGCAAAATTCCAAACGACCAGCGGAAACGCTGGCGCATGAGGCCGTTCGCATGAGTGGGCGCTTCGGTGAAGGCCAGCGCGAGATCCTCATACTCCACGCGGTAACCGCGCTCCAGCAGCGACATGGTCAGATCGGCATCTTCGGCCACCGTGTCCTGATGGTAGCCGCCGACCTCGCGAACTGCGGAGACGCGCCATGCGCCAATCGCTCCCGGAACCACGCTGACCGCTCCCAGCAGATCCAACGCGCGCCGTTCAAAATTTTGGCTGGTGATGTATTCCAGGGCTTGCCAGCGTGTCCAAAGGTTGACGCGGTTTCCAACCTTGGCATTCCCGGCGATGGCGCCGATCTTTTCGTTGAAGAAATGCGGCACCAGGTGCGAGACCGCGTCGCGAGCGATTACGGTATCCGCGTCCATGCCAACAAAAATAGTTTCATCTTCGCGCAGGTGCTCGAGGCCAAAATTCAGCGCGTCGGCTTTTCCGCCGTTTGGTTTTGTGAGCACCAGTACTTTGCTTGAGAAGGATTCCTCCGCAGCCACTCTGCGCGCCACATCCAATGTTTGATCGGTCGATCCATCATCAATCACAATCACACGCAAGTTGGGATAGTCGGAATCAACCGCGGCATGAATTGTGCGCTCGATGACCTTCTCTTCGTTGTACGCGGGAATGAGGATGACGACGTTGGGACGGTAACCTGCCAGTTCCTTGGGCGAGCCATAGTGGCGCCGGCGCAACCGGTCGATGATGGCGAGTACCCCGACAAAGAGCAGCCGTCCAATCATCAGGATGTCACCGACAAAAAAGATGGCGGGGATCGCTTTCATCACAAACTCGCCCAACGCGAAGACGAACCAATCGATGCGCGCCACCCAGATTTCGTTGGCGGGAAGTGTCGGCATGATGTCCGCACGTTTCTTGCCCAGCAGTTGACTCACCGGCACCAGCTCTAGCCCACGCGCGCGGATGCCGTCGATAATCAACGGCAGCGCTGCAACCGTCGCACGGCGGTCGCCACCGCCGTCGTGCAGCAGCAAAATGCTTCCGCAATGCAAATCGGACGGAGAGCATGGCGGCAAGTGCTGGAGAACTTCGTCCGCAATTTCCTTCGCGGACTGCGGCGGGGTCGTCCGCCAGTCGTTGGGATCGATGCGATTCCCCACCGTGATGTAGCCGAGGCCCTGCGTGATCTCCAGCGGCCGCACCTGGTCCGCCGTGTCTGGCTCCTGGTCCACGGAATACGGGGGCCTGAACAAGACTGTCTTGATGCCCACTCGGCTGGCGAACAAACGCTCCGTAAGATTCAGCTCGAGCTTCATTAACTGCGGCGAGATCACACTGATGTCGGGGTGGGTAAAGGTGTGATTGCCGATCTCGTGGCCCTCGTCATAAATGCGCTGCGTCACGGACGGAAATTTCTCCGCCTCCAGTCCAATCACGAAAAACGTGGCCTTCACATTGCGGTCGCGCAGGACATCGAGCATTTTCGGCGTCCACTCGGGATCGGGTCCGTCGTCAAACGTAATGGCAACCTGTTTTGCATTGGCGCCATAGCGCGCGACGCGATACGGCGCGGGCAGTGTCGTAAATATTTCGTCGGTGATGAGATTGCTTTGCGGATCGGTCTGTATCTTGCGTGCACCATCCACCGGTTGGGCTTCGATGCTAAGAATTTCCCCGTCCCCTTCCATATCCACGTCTTGTCCGGGAGGGACATCCTTCAACTTCTCGGGGGCGCCCGCGTCGCCGGGAGCATCCCACACCCGCCACAGGGTACGATCCTCCGAGCCCAGCCGCCATAAGGCAAACGTGTCAATCCCCAGCATCTGTGCCGCGCGCATCTGGTTCAGCGCCGTGACTGCGTCAAGAAACCACACCTCTCGCCGCTGATTTTTATCGTCTCGATAGCTATAATGCGGATTTAGAGCGTCGGAGTCGAAGTCGATATCTTCCTCCGAGTCGCTTGCTCCCAACCACGCTTCCTGCACCGAACGGTTGACGTCGACACCTTTCGGGGCGCCCTTGGATTTCGGCGCCCAGTCATATCCGTAATTCCCAATGGCACAGATAAGCTTTTCCTTGGGAATCACCTTGACCGCCGCAGTCAGATTCCGGGTGAACCAGTCCTGCGAGGAAATCGCGCCCGGCGTCCCCCCCGGGAAATGCTCGTCGTAGTTCATCAGGACGATACCATCGACATGCGCGGCAATGGCCGCGTAGTCAAAGTCCTCATTGCGCGCCGGCATGGCTACGTACAGCTTCATGCCGCGCGCGTGTAGATCGCCACCCAGTTCCGCCAGCAGGGCGCGGTAGTTGGCCTGCGCACTGTAGGGAAAGGACTCGAAGTCGATCATCACGCCGTGGTATTGATCCGTTTTCAGAAAATCCAGCATCTCTCTGCGGAAATTCGCGCGTGCGGCATGGTTCGCAAAAAAAGCCGCGATCCCAGGCACAAAATCGTTGCTCACCGGATCAAAATTATTGACCAGCGGAAACACTTCCATTTCCGCTGCCGAAGTCTTCAGAAACGGCATCACCTTGTCATCCACTGGCTGGAAGCCGCTGGCGCCAAAAACATCAAACAGCTTGTTCTCGTAGGTGGTCGATTGCAGATGCCCGTCGGGGGTCAAAACGTGCAGCCACTCTGGAAAAAGGAGATCGATCTGAGGCGCGTAAGCTCGCAGCGACGAGTAGCTGGCTGCATCCCAGGCAACGTAGAAAGCCGCCCGGATGCCCTCCTGTTCATTGAGCCTCACCTGCGAAGCTGGCTGCTGTGATTTACGATGGTTCCCCCGGCGGCCCTTCAGCCGCCGCTTGTCTTTTTCCTTCTCCCTCACCGTCAGTGGATGGTACGCGTGCTTTTCCACGGGTAGAACGAGCTTGGGCAGGGACTCACTGCGCACAGCCGTGTAGGCAAAAAAGAGAATCAACAACGTGACGCTGACGCCTAAAACGTTGAAAAGGCCGCGCACGCGCTTCCAGCGCGCCTGGTGGGGATCATAAAAAACAGGGGTAGCCATCGTTTAGAAAAGAGAAGGGACTGGTTCATCGTAAGCCCCGCGATCACGCGGGGTCAATACTCACGGCATATGAAGCGGCACTTCATCCTGAACGCGCGCCGCGCTATAGTATTGCGTGCTCGCACTGCTGCACCGGCATCGCTGGTTCTTCCTCGCCTTTACTGTTGCAGGCTTGGCGCTGCGTGTGTTTTTTGCAGTGCAATTCCCGCAGGTCACGCCCGACTCGGAACTCTATTCCGACCTCGCCAAAAACTGGCTGGCGCACGGCATTTACGGACAGACCAGTCCCCACGGCATCTTGCCCACCTACGTCCGCTTACCCGGTTATCCCGCATTTCTCGTCGGAGTTTTCGCCATCTTCGGCAGCGACAACTATCGCGCCGTGTTTGCGCTGCAAATCCTATTCGACTTGGGAACTTGCTTCTTATTGGCCGCTGCCGCGCGCCGTTTTTTGAAAACCGATTGCCGGAAAACTGACCGTGCTGCGCAAGCCGCCTTTGCTCTCGCCGCCCTCTGTCCATTCCTCGCGAACTACACGGCCGCCGCGCTCACGGAAACGTTGGAAATTTTTGCTACGGCTCTCGCGTTCTACCTCGCACTCGCCGGACTAGATAGCGTCGGCACTCTCAGTGCGTGGACGGGTTTCAGATCCCGGAAGGGTTACGAAGTATGGATAGGTTGCGGAGCCGCCATCGGGGCAGCCATCCTTCTGCGGCCCGACGGCGGCCTGCTGGCGGCAGCCATCGGCGGCTACCTCGGATTTTTATTCCTCCGCCACCGGCGCCGCCAGGAATTCCTCGCCCTCAGCGTCCTCACGCTCACGGTCGCGGCCTGTCTTCTCCCCTGGACCATCCGCAATTTCCACACCTTCGGACGATTCCAGCCGCTCGCGCCCCGCTACGCCAATATGCCCGAAGACCCAGTCTCCTATGGATTCAATCGCTGGACAAAAACCTGGATCGCCGACTATGTTTCAACTCAGGAACTCTACTGGTCCATACCCAACCAGCCGCTCGACTTTTCCAAGCTACCCGAGCGCGCCTTCGACAACCAGCAACAGTTTCTAACCACGCAACAGCTCTTCGACACCTACAACAATGAGCACGACCTCTCTCCCGAACTCGATGCGCGGTTCGGAGCCCTGGCAGAAGAACGTATTCAATACTCGCCTCTTCGTTATTACGTGCGGCTCCCGCTCCTGCGCATGGCGGACATGTGGCTACGTCCGCGCACTGCGCTCCTGCCCCCGGACCCACGCTGGTGGGAATTCAACGACGATCCTCTGCCGTCAACGGTGGCAGTGGGGTTTGGCCTGCTCAATCTCGCCTATCTCCTCGCCGCCGCGCTGGGATTTGCGCGCCGCGTAACACTGCACGCTGGGATGCTGCTGTTGTTTTTGTTTCTGCGCACCATGTTCCTGGGAAGCATGGAGAATCCCGAAGAACGCTACACGCTCGAGTGCTACCCGGCCATCATCCTCGCCGCTGCAGCCTGTTTTCGAAGCCGCGACAACAACACTGACCCTGCGAAAATCATGTAGACCCAGACGCCTCGACTGGGCAGGCTTTCAAAGTAAGCCTAGGTTCCGCCTTCCATCGCTACAAAAATCAGTAGCCGAGCCTCCCATATTTCAGACCAACCCACTCTCATCCATCGCAACTGTATGATTTTACAGCTTGCATAAATAGGGCCGATACTTGCAGAATGTCAACCAAGGATTTTGTAATCTTCCCGGTCTAACCGTGTGTGGCTTCCGCGTGACACGCGACCGCGCCGCTTTCCTCTCGCTTTCGGCGCTTGACGGGGTGCAGTAGCTTTCGCAATGTTGGTTTCGTAGAAGGGTCCTGGTCAGCAAATGCTGACGGGAACGTTATTCTGCATTTCAAGATTCTGCATTCTAAGGAGCTTCCCCAAATGAAGGTCATTCGCCTACTGTGCTTCGTTTCCTTACTGACTTCTCTTTTTGCTTTCACCTCACAGGGTTGGGCACAAGATGCAACCGGCCGCATCGTGGGAAAGGTTACTGATCCAAGTGGATTGCCGGTTGTGGGGGCCAAGGTGGTGATTACCAACGTTGGAACCCAGATCGCCCAAACCACCACCACTGACGACAACGGCTATTACCAGGTTCTGTCTCTCCCCATTGGCTCCTATCGCGCCACCATTGATAAAGAAGGCTTCCGCCAGCAGGCGTTCGAACACCAGGCGCTGCAAATCAATCAATCGTTGCGGCTGGATGCGAAGCTCGAGATCGGCCAGCACAACGAAGTCGTTGAAGTACGCGATCAGGCCGCGAACGTCGAGACCCTCAGTGACACGATCGAGAATAGCGTCGTCGGCGAAACGATTGAGCGTGCGCCTCTGAACGGCAGGAACGTTCTGGATCTCGCGCTATTGCAGCCCGGGGTTACTGAAACCAATGGCGACTCGGGTGCGCAAGGAAACTACAGCATCGCCGGAGGGCGCAGCGATTCAGTGACCTTCCTCCTGGACGGTGGTCTAAACAATAACTTGCTCAGCAACGGCATCGTCTTTAACCCCAACCCAGACACTATTGCTGAATTTCGGATTCTAGAAAGCAATTATTCCGCCGAGTACGGACGCAACGGCGGCGGCGTCATCAGCGTAGTGACGAAATCCGGCACGAACGAGTGGCACGGCAGCGGCTTCGACTTTATTCGCAACGATGCATTCAATGCCAACACCTTCTTCAATAAGGCCAGTGGAACTAGTCGCGACGTTTTGAAGCGCAATCAGTATGGGGCAACTTTCGGAGGCCCGATCTCTTTACCGAAACTAGTAAACGGCAAGGATCGTTTCTTCTTTTTTGTCGGCTATCAAGGCCAGAAGCTGTCTCAACAGCAAACTACCGGGGTTGGATCGGTATTTACGCCCAGGGAGCTCAACGGCGACT
>Ga0210384_10000353_pt1 | contig 71316 bp, 66 predicted proteins | sample IncBWH2MmetaG_FD_160574 | JGI IMG/M metagenome (GOLD analysis project Ga0210384, IMG submission 160574) | Forest soil microbial communities from Barre Woods Harvard Forest LTER site, Petersham, Massachusetts, United States - Inc-BW-H-2-M | ecosystem: Environmental > Terrestrial > Soil >... | reverse complement strand
CCGGTCGATGACTTCGTCGGAAACGAAATCTGCGTTGTCACTACCGACTTCGCAGTGATGCTGATAGTCATAATGGCCGCGATCCTGGACGAACGAAGTAAGTGCCGGAGGAAGATCTTCGGGCTTGTATTGCCGGATGAGATCCATCACATGATTCGAAACCAGCGCGGGGAACCATCGCACTCGCTCGCGAGCCACGCTCAAATCACTCGAAACCCAAACCGGCGCCGCGGCCATCACCTCGATGCGGCCGGGATCGCGTCCCGCGGCGCGAGCGCCTTCTTTCACGAACCCCATGCACCATGCAATTAACGCGGGATCGGCGAACTGCAGAATGATGCCGTCGGCCACTCGCCCGGCCATGTGCAGCACTTTGGGACCGTACCCTGCAATCCAAACTCGCGGCGAATCTTTGGCCCAGGTGAGTCGGGTGGGTTGGCCGTCGTGTTGCACTTCCTTGCCGGACGTAAGATCGCGGAACTCCGCCACCGCGGCTTCCAACTGCGACCAACTGACAGGCTTCTTGCCCATCACGCGGCGCGAGCTGTCGCCGCGGCCGATGCCGAGCTCCATCCGTCCACCCGAAATCAGATTGAGAGTTGCAAACAAGCTGGCCGTCACGGTCAGGTCGCGGGTCGCGGGATTTGTCACACACGTACCCAGGCGCATGCGCTGCGTGTTGGTCGCCATCAGCGTCAACAGTGGATACGGTTCCTTCCACAAAACGTGAGAATCGAAAATCCAGCCATATTCAAATCCGGCGCCCTCGGCCTGCCTCGTCAGGCCTACGATGCGTTCGATCGAGATGTCAGGTTTCAATGCGATGCCGAATTGCATGGCTCCCTCTCATGGAGAAATGATTCAGAAACTGATTGTGAACTGAGTCACTGAAGTGCGGCAGTTTAGCATAGAATTCTTTTCTCATCTCGGCCAGAGTCGCGGCGCCGGCCGAGCCGACGGAGGACTCGATGGGTTTCGACACGATCATCAGAAACGGTTCCGTGGTGACGGCAACGGACACTTACACCGCGGACGTTGCTATTGCGAAGGGCAAGATCAGCGCCATAGGAACGGATCTTCCGGCGCAGAACGCCAGCAGAATTCTGGACGCGTCGGGCAAACTCGTCCTCCCCGGCGGAATCGACGTTCACACTCATCTCGACATGCCCTTCGGCGGCACGACCAGCGCTGACGACTTTGAAACCGGCACGCGGGCCGCCGCGTTCGGCGGCACAACCACTTTGATTGACTTCGCAATTCAATACAAAGGCCAGCCGTTGCGCCAGGCCTTCGACACGTGGATGAGCAAAGCCGCGAGCAAAGCCACGTGCGATTATGCATTTCACTGCATCGTGACCGACGTCTCCGGCGGGCAGCTTTCTGAAATGAACGATCTGGTGCGCGAAGGCGTGACGAGCTTCAAACTATTCATGGCGTATCCCGGCGTGTTCATGCTCGACGATGGCAGCATCTTCAAAGCGCTGCAAAATACGGCGAAGAGCGGCGCCCTGGTCTGCATGCACGCGGAAAACGGGAGCGCGATTGACGTCATCGTGCAGCAGGCTTTGGCTGAGGGAAAGCGAGCGCCGAAATATCACGCACTCACTCGTCCTACTACCGCAGAGGCCGAGGCGGTAGGACGCGCGATTGCGCTTGCCGAGATGGCGGGCGCGCCTATCTACATCGTCCACTTGAGCTGCAATGACGCGCTCGAGAAAATTCGTGAGGCGCGCGATCGCGGACTTCCCGTTTATGCCGAGACCTGCCCCCAGTATCTCTATCTCTCGCTCGAAAACATGGATGCGCCCGGTTTTGAAGGAGCGAAGTACGTGTTCACTCCGCCGCTGCGCGAGAAGTGGCACCAGGAAAAACTCTGGCAGGGCCTGAAGCACGATCATCTGCAGGTCGTCTCCACGGACCATTGTCCGTTTTGTTTTAAGGAGCAAAAAGAAATGGGCCGCGACGACTTCACGAAAATTCCAAACGGTGGACCAGGCGTGGAGCACCGCATGAGCCTGATCTTCTCGGGCGGAGTGGCCAGCGGACGCTTCAATGCAAACCGCTTTGTGGAACTGGTCTCCACGACTCCGGCCAAACTGTTTGGGCTTTACCCACGGAAAGGCACGATCGCGGTCGGCAGCGACGCCGATCTTGTGATCTTCGATCCCAAGCGCAAGCACACCATCAGCGCCAAGACTCACCACATGCGCGTCGATTACTCGATGTTCGAGGGCATCGAAGTCACGGGCATGCCAGACATGGTTCTTTCGCGGGGCGAGGTTGTGGTTGAGGGAGAAAAATTCCTGGGCCGCGCGGGACGGGGAGAATTCTTGCGACGCGCCACTTATGCGCAGGTGAACGGCTAGACATCGCAGTCTCAACATCGCAATCTCACTTGTGGCTTCTGGCGAAGAAGAGTACAGTTACTCGTTTTCCAAGGGAGAACGCGATGTACACGCCGCCGAGTCTGACGATCGCGCTGTTGATGATGATTACCAGCGCCATCTGCTGGGGTTCCTGGGCTAACACCTACAAGGGCGTCAAGAATTATCGCTTCGAACTTTTTTATTGGGACTACGCGATCGGCATTTTTCTGATTTCTCTGATCCTGGCCCTCACCATGGGGAGCAGCGGCCACGATGCTTCCAGCTTCGTGAATAACGTCCAGGCCGCGGACGCTTCCAACATCGCCTCCACCTTGGTCGGCGGAGCCATTTTCAATCTCGCGAATCTTCTGCTCGTTGCCGCAATCGACATGGCGGGACTGGCGGTCGCCTTCCCCGTGTCGATTGGAATCGCACTGGTGGTCGGCGTCGTGTTGAACTTCATCCTGCAGCCCAAAGGCAATGGCTTGCTTTTGGGGGGAGGGGTCGTGTGCGCTTTCGTTGCCGTCGTCCTCGACGGAAAAGCTTATGGAAGTCTGGCGAGTTCCGGGCGCACCGTTTCGAAAAAGAGCATTGTCACTTGCGTAGTGTCAGGTGTGCTCATGGGGCTGTGGAGCCCCTTCACGACCTACGGCACGACCCGCGGGAACGCGCTGACTCCGTACAGTTCCGTGGTATTTCTCACTCTGGGCGCGCTGTTGTCGTGTTTTGTCTGGAATCTTTATTTCATGAGAAAACCGCTCGCCGGGGAACCGGTCGGCTTCGGCGGATTCTTCACCGCCCCGGCGTCGGGACATCTGCTCGGCTTGCTCGGCGGAGTGATCTGGGGCACGGGAACGGTCTTCAATGTTGTGGCCGGAAAAGCGACTACCTTCGCCATCTCCTACGCGATCGGCCAATCCGCACCCATGGTCGCGGCTTTGTGGGGAGTGTTGGCGTGGAAAGAATTTGCGGGCTCGGGAAAGAGTGCAAAATTTTATCTCGCGCTTATGTTCATCTTCTATGGGCTGGCAATTCTGCTGGTCGCGCGCGCGAACGGCTGAGCACGATTTCGAAACCGACGCAGCCTAAAGCAACATACCGGCAATGGACGCCGACATCAGGTTGGCCATCGTCCCCGCCAGCATGGCGCGGACGCCCAGCCGGGCCAGTTCGCCTCTCTTGTTCGGCGCGAGCGCGCCAATGCCGCCGATCTGGATTCCAATCGAACTGAGATTCGCGAAGCCGCACAGTGCAAACGTGGCAATCGTAAACGACCGCGGATCGAGTACCGCCCTTTGCGGCCCTAGCATGGAAAAGGCGACCAGCTCGTTAAGCACCATGCGGGTGCCCAGCAGGTTGCCGATCGCCGGACAATCGCGCCAGGGAATTCCGATGACCCAAGCCACCGGCGAGAACAGCACGCCAAGAACGCTCTCCACGCTCACCGGGAACCACGCGACGTGGTGGTGAATGCCGCCGAAAATACCATCGAGCAGATGGACCAGCGCGATAAACGCAATCAGCATAGCGCCGATGTTCAACGCCATGTGCAGGCCGTCGCCGGTACCCCGCGCGATGGCGCCCAGCAGATTTTCGTGGCTTTCCTTCGTCGTTTCCTCTTCACTCATCACCACGCGCCCGGCGGTTTTGGGCACTTCGGTTTCGGGTACAAGCATCTTCGAAACGAGGATGGTGCCGGGAGCAGTCATAATCACGGCGCTGAGCACATGCCGTGGCTCAGCGCCGAAGGCGAAGTAGGCGGCCATGATCGATCCGGAGACGTGCGCCATGCCGCTGGTCATCACGGTCATGAGTTCGGAGCGCGTGAGGTCGGGCAGGAACGGGCGAATGGTCACCGGCGCTTCCGTCTGGCCCATGAAAATGCTGGCGGCAACGTTAAGCGACTCGGCGCCGCTGGCGCCCATGATGCGCGTCATCGCCCAGGCCGCGATCCGAATAACGAACTGCATAATGCCATAGTGATAGAGAATTGCGAAGAGGGCACAGATGAAAACGACGGTCGGCAGCACCTGGAACGCGAAGATGAAACCGATGCTCGAACCCTGCTTGCCCAGCGGGCCGAAGACGAATTCGGAGCCGAAGTAGGCATAGTTGAGAATGCGATTGGCAGCGTCGCCGGCGACCTGAAAGATGCGGCGGCCGTAGTCCACACGCAACACGAAAATCGCGAATGTGATCTGCAGGCCGAGTCCCCAGGCAACAGTCTTGACACGAATGGCGCGACGATTCGTGGAGAAAACGTAGGCGAGCCCTAGCATCGCCAGCAGGCCAAGAATTCCTGTGAATCGTCCCATTCAGTTTTGCTCCCCGGATTTTCCGATGACTCTGTGGATGAGAGGCCGCTTCACCGTCGGCGGCGCATCCGAGACCAGGCAACTCGCCTCGATGAGTTGCCGGGCGCGGGCCGCTTTTGATTCCGCGTTGTAGTAGATCGTGGCGAGCGCTTCTCCGCTGGTTACTCGGTCTCCAACTTTCTTGTGCAGCACAATTCCTACCGCAGGATCGACGGAATCTTCTTTGCGTTCGCGCCCGCCACCCAGGATCACACACGCGGTGCCAATCTGCTCGCACTGCATCGCGGAAAGATACCCAGCCCTTGGGCTTGGAACCTGCGTCGTGTGCTGCGCCTGGGGCAACCGCTTGGCATCATCGATGACTCGCGGATCGCCGCCCTGCAGCTCCACCATCTGCAGGAACCTCTCCAGCGCTTTGCCGGATGAAATTAAATTCGCACTCTGCTGTTTCCCATCAGCGACTGTCTTCGAGACCCCGCCCAGATGCAGCATCCATCCCGCGAGTTCCAGGCAAAGTTCCCGCAAATCTTCCGGACCGCCGCCGCGCAAGACTTCTACGACTTCAACTACCTCCAGCGCGTTGCCGATCATGTTTCCCAGCGGCTGATCCATATCCGTGATCAGCGCGACGACCTGTTTGCCCATGCGCTCTCCGGTTTCAACCATAAGTTCGGCGAGGAAGGCCGCGTCTTTCTCGCTCTTCATGAAAGCGCCGGACCCGGTCTTCACGTCGAGCACCAGCGCGTCGATGCCTTCCGCCAACTTCTTGCTCATGATGGAAGCGCAAATCAGATACGGACTCTCCACCGTGCCCGTGACGTCGCGCAATGCGTAGAGTTTGCGATCGGCGGGCGCAATCTCCGCCGTCTGACCGATCATGGCGCAGCCGCAGATTTCAAGCACGCGGCGGAACTCTGCCACCGACAGATTCACATTGAAACGAGGAATGGATTCCAACTTGTCGAGCGTTCCGCCCGTGTGTCCCAAGCCACGCCCGCTGATCATTGGAACCGCAACGCCGGCTGCTGCCGCCAGCGGAGCCAGCACCAGAGAAGTTTTGTCGCCGACGCCGCCCGTGGAATGTTTGTCAACTTTCCTAAGCGGCAACGAAGAAAAATCCAGCACATCGCCGGAATGCAGCATCGCATCCGTGAGGGCTGCCGTCTCGGCGCGCGTCATCCCTTTCAAGACCACGGCCATCAGCCACGCGGAGACTTGATAGTCCGGAATCTCGCCCTTGGTGTAGGCGCTCACCAGGCCCTCGATCTCGCCTCGCGACAGTTCAGCGCCGTCCCTCTTTTTGCGGATCACATCAATCGCGCGAAACGTTTGCGGCACGGTCGGTTGGCTCACTGTAAGCGGAATCCTTCCGGAAGAAGTTCTGTAATGTGCGCTTGCTTGGGTCCGGCAGCGCCCTGAAAAAAGATGGTCGCATCGGGGCCGAATTCATAAATCACCTGCCGGCATGCCCCGCACGGCGAACACGCTTTACCTTGATCGTTTGTGACGGCCACCGCCTGAATCTCAATCTTGGGGCCCAGTTCGGCCACTGCGGTGAAGATCGCGGTGCGCTCGGCGCAATTCGTCATTCCGTAGGAGGCGTTCTCCACATTGCAGCCAGAAAAGATTTTCCCGTTGGTCAGCAGGATGGCCGCGCCCACGTGAAAATTCGAGTACGGAGCATGCGCATTTTTCATCACCTTGATGGCCGCTTGCTCCAGTTTTGTCCGTACATTGGCGGAAACTGTCTTCTTGGGCATAGGAAATTGAATTTATCGCACAGGCGAATTGGTTCTGTGAATCCGCAGAATCGTGCGCCATTGTAAACCACCCTTGTAGACGACTCTGGACTATTTCTTGCCGAAGCAAGACGCGGCGAGCGCAGTGGGGGATTCGAATTCGCGTTGTCACATTGCCTAACGTACAATTGCGACTCGTGGAGTCAGCTCGTGTTCAAGCGACACGGGCATGCACCGAATGGACTGGCATTCTCATCGAATGTTAAGAAGGTAAAGCTGCGATGTCCGTCGATGACCGATATAACAATCTAGCGCGCAAATCGGGCGGCGAGTCCGCCTCCGGCGAGCAACACCCCAGCAGTACAATCGCCACCCTCGCTGGACGTCCACTCCTCTCGAACGCTGGCATTCCTCTCGATCTGAACTGGCTGCAGGAGGTTCGCGTGAACACGAGTGCGGTGGAACGCCGCGCCCAGACGCAGGTGGCGCGACGAACCGTCAAGAAAGAATGGCAGGCCGCGTGGCTTCTGCGCGCGATCTCCTGTATGGATCTGACGACGCTCTCAGGCGATGACACGGATGAGCGCGTGCGACGACTCTGCGCGAAAGCGCGGCAGCCCATCCAGCAGGATCTCGTTCAGAAACTCGGCATCGAGGAGCTCGGCATTAAGGTGGGCGCGGTTTGCGTGTATCACGCTTTCATCGAAACCGCGCTGCATGCGTTAGAAGGAAGCGGAATTCACGTTGCCGCGGTTTCCACTGGATTTCCCGCGGGCTTGTCGCCGCTCGCGGAGCGCGTCGCGGAAATTCTACGGTCGGTGGAAGCAGGGGCGCATGAGATCGATGTGGTCATCACGCGCGCTCACGTTTTCGGCGGACGCTGGCAGGCGCTCTACGATGAGGTCGCGACGTTCAAGCAGGCTTGCGGCGCGGCTCACATGAAAGTCATACTGGGCACCGGCGATCTGCTGACCTTCCGCAACGTGGCGCGTGCCAGCTTCGTCGCCATGATGGCGGGCGCGGACTTCATTAAAACCTCGACGGGGAAAGAACCGACCAACGCGACGCTGCCCGTGAGCCTGGTCATGGTTCGTGCCATCCGTGAGTACGCGCAACAAACCGGAATGGCGGTTGGTTTCAAGCCGGCGGGCGGGATCCGCACCGCCAAGCAGTCCCTCGACTGGTTGGCCCTGATGAAAGAGGAACTCGGCCTGTCCTGGATGCGAGCAGAGTTACTTCGCTTCGGCGCGAGCGGGTTGCTGGGAGATATCGAGCGACAGCTGGAGCACTATGCAACTGGACGCTACTCCGCCGAGTATCGTCATCCGATTGCATAGCAGGACCGGGCGGGAAGAGTTGTTATCCAAAGAACAGCGAGCCGAAGCCAATGAGCATTGCCGAAAAATTTGTCAGTATGGAGTACGGACCCGCCCCTGAAGATCCCAAAGAAGCTGGAGCATGGCTGGAGCGTCACGGCCGGCGCTTTGGACTCTTCATTGACGGAACGTGGCAGCCGCCCGCGGCGGGAGAATATTTTGATACGACCGATCCTTCGAATGGCGAAAAGCTGGCCGCGGTCGCTCAAGGTGGTATTGCTGACATCGACTCCGCGGTTCGCGCGGCTCGCGCGGCCGCTCCAAAATGGCGTGCTCTCACTCCGCACGCCCGCGCGCGCTATCTCTATGCGCTGGCGCGGCTGGTGCAAAAGCATTCGCGGCTGCTGGCGGTTCTTGAAACCGTGGACAACGGGAAGCCGATCCGCGAGAGTCGCGACATCGACATTCCGCTGGTGGCCCGGCATTTCTACTATCACGCTGGTTGGGCGCAGTTGTTCGAACAAGAATTTCCCGACCACGAGCCTTGCGGCGTCGTCGGTCAGATCATTCCGTGGAATTTTCCGCTCCTCATGTTGGCGTGGAAAATCGCTCCGGCGCTGGCGACCGGAAACACAGTGGTCTTGAAGCCCGCCGAGTTTACTCCGCTGACGGCGCTGCTGTTCGCGGAACTTTGTCAGGAAGCAGGATTGCCCGCCGGAGTCGTCAACATCGTAACCGGAGATGGCCGAACCGGCGAGGCGCTGGTGAAACATCCCGACGTCGACAAGATTGCGTTCACCGGGTCAACCGAAGTCGGACGCGCCATCCGCAGCGCGACTGCAGCAACTCACAAACGGCTGTCGCTCGAGCTGGGCGGCAAATCTCCGTTCATTATTTTCGAAGATGCTGACCTCGACAGCGCGGTTGAGGGCCTGGTTGACGGAATCTGGTTCAACCAGGGGCAGGTATGCTGCGCGGGCTCACGCCTGCTGATGCAGGAGAGCATCGCCGAGCCGCTGATCGCAAAGATTCGTGACCGCATGAGCACCCTGCGCCTCGGTCCGCCGCTCGACAAGGCGATTGACATCGGTGCCATCGTCGCGCGCGTGCAACTGGACCGCATTGAACGCATGGTAGCGCAAGGCGTCGCGGACGGTGCGACCTGCTGGCAGCCACAAGTCACTCTGCCTGCGCGGGGCTTTTATTATCCGCCGACGCTTCTCAGCAATGTGCATCCCACGTCGATCGTGGCGCAGCAAGAAATCTTTGGTCCGGTGCTGGCCGCGATGACGTTCCGCACTCCGAAGGAAGCAGTGGAATTGGCCAACAACACGGTCTATGGACTCGCGTCATGCGTGTGGAGCGAGAACATCAACGTCGCGCTGCACGTAGCCGCGCAACTGAAGGCTGGCGTGGTGTGGGTGAATTGCACGAATCTCTTCGACGCCGCCTGCGGCTTTGGCGGATACCGCGAGAGCGGATACGGCCGCGAGGGCGGCCGCGAAGGCCTGCTCGAATACATGGAACCCACGTGGTTCAAGCACGCCCCAAAATTGCCGCCGGCGAACGCTCTCGCCGCGGCAAAAGCGCTTGGACAAACAGAAGAACTGCCCGACGCGAGTGCGCCTGCCATCGACCGCACCGTCAAGCTCTACATTGGCGGCAAGCAGGCGCGTCCCGACTCTGGGTACAGCATGGAGGTGCACTCGCCCGACGGCCGGTTGCTGGGCGAGGCTCCTCTGGGAAATCGCAAAGACATACGCAACGCAGTTGAGGCGGCTCGCAAAGCGGAATCATGGGCGAGGGCGACGGCGCACAATCGTGCGCAGGTTTTGTATTACTGCGCAGAAAACCTTGCCCAGCGCCAAGGCGAGATCGTCCAGCGACTCGCGGCGGCCGTGGGAGAGAAGCAAGCTGCCGCGGAAGTTGAACTGGGCATCGAGCGCATTTTTTCGTATGCGGCGTGGGCCGACAAGTTCGACGGCGCGGTGCACAATCCACCGTTCCGAAATATTGCAATCGCGATGAACGAGGCCGTCGGAACTGTCGGCGTGATCTGCCCCGCGGATGCGCCTCTGCTGGGCTTCCTGTCACTCGTGCTGCCTCTGCTCGCTGTGGGCAACACCGTGATTGCCGTTCCTTCTGAGAAATACCCACTCATCACTGGCGACCTCTATCAGCTCTTCGACACGATTGATCTGCCAGGTGGCGCGGTGAACATTGTGACGGGCTATGCGTCGCAGCTCCTGAAGACGCTCGCTGAGCACGACGACGTCGATGGGCTTTGGTGTTACGGGGACGAAGCTACGGTATCGGCCGCGAAGGCGATGTCCATCGGCAACTTGAAACAGGTCTGGACGAACGAGGGCCGAGTCATCGATTGGTTCAACCCGAAACTGGCGGAAGGCCGCTGGTTCCTCGAACACGCCACCCAGGTGAAAAACATCTGGGTCCCGTACGGCGAATAATCCTCCCCGAGCCAGCACCATTGCATTTGTTTCGGTCCGGCGCTAGCATACCTCGGTCCACTTCATCGCCCGGCATCATTGGCTCTCTTGCAGGTCTTTGTTTGACCACGTTCGTCAAACCTAAGGAGGACATATGGGCATTGCAGTTTCCCCGCAGATTCATCCGCAGGTCGCGGAGTTCATCGACAAACCACGCAAGATGTTGATCAACGGCAGGTGGGTGAACGCCGCCTCCGGAAAAACCTTTCCTACATACAATCCAGCCACCGGCGAGGTTCTGGCTCAGGTCGCGGAAGGCGATCGCGAGGACATCAATCAAGCCGTGAAGGCCGCCCGCAACGCCTTTGACAACGGACCCTGGCGCCGGATGAGTGCGTCTGAGCGCAGCCGCCTGATCTGGAAGCTCGCCGATCTGCTCGAGCAGCATACCGAGGAGTTCGGCTACATCGAAAGCCTCGACAATGGCAAGCCACTCAACATTGCCAAGGCCGCCGACGTCCCGCTCGCAGTCGATTTGCTCCGCTACATGGCGGGATGGGCGACCAAGATCGAGGGCAACACCATTCCGCTCTCGGTTCCGTACACCCCCGGCGCGAAGTATCTGGCGTACACGCTGCGCGAGCCGGTCGGAGTTGCCGGGCAAATCATCCCGTGGAATTTCCCGCTTCTGATGGCCGCATGGAAACTTGGTCCGGCCCTGGCTACGGGTTGCACGGTCGTACTCAAGCCTGCCGAGCAGACCCCGCTCTCCGCGCTGCGTTTGGGCGATCTGATCATGGAGGCGGGCTTCCCTGAAGGTGTGGTCAACATCGTCCCCGGCTATGGCGAGACGGCGGGGGCCGCGCTGGCCGCCCATCCCGACGTCGACAAGATCGCTTTCACAGGATCGACGGAAGTCGGCAAGCTGATTGTCCACGCTGCCGCCGGAAATCTGAAAAAGGTTTCTTTGGAATTGGGAGGTAAGTCTCCGAACGTTGTTTTCAAAGACGCCGATCTTGAAATCGCCATTCCCGGTTCCGCCAGCGCCATTTTCTTCAACCACGGACAGTGCTGCTGCGCGGGTTCACGCCTGTACGTCGAGAAGGCGGTGTACGACCAGGTGGTGGAAGGAGTCGCGGAGCACGCCCGGAAAATCAAAGTTGGCTCGGGCCTTGAGCCTGACTCCCAGATGGGACCGCTGGTCTCGGAAGAACAGTTGAATCGGGTTTGCGGATATCTGGAATCCGGATTCTCTCAAGGCGCAACGGCCGTGGCCGGTGGCCACAAGGCTGGCGACCGCGGATACTTCGTGGAGCCCACGGTGCTTGTCAACACGCAAGAAAACATGAAGGTCGTGCAGGAAGAAATCTTCGGGCCGGTCGTGGCAGCGATGCCATTCACCGACCCCGAGGAAATCATTCCCCGGGCCAACAATAGCGAATACGGCCTGGCTGCTGCGGTGTGGACGCGCGATATCGGCAAGGCCCATCGCATGGCCGAACAGCTTCGCGCCGGTACCGTCTGGATCAACTGCTACAACATCTTCGACGCGGCGCTGCCGTTCGGAGGATACAAGCAGTCCGGATGGGGCCGCGAGATGGGGCACGACGCGCTCAGTCTTTACACCCAAACCAAGGCGGTGTGCACGCGAATCGCTTAACAACGATCGCTTGGCGACTCGCGAATATTAAAAGAAAAAGGACGGTGGCATGCGCCACCGTCCTTTACTTTTATGCTTCCGCTGCGCAGGTTTTTGATGGCTCTATCTTTCCATCAGCAGAACTTTCTCCGCTTCATCGATCTCGGTCAACTTGACCTCGATGACTTCGCTCGCCGTGGTCTGCACGTTGCGGCCGACGAACGTGGCCTCGACCGGAATCTCCCGATGCCCGCGGTCAATCAGCACGCAAAGTTGCACTCGCCGCGGCCTGCCGTGGGAAAAAAGAGCGTCCAGCGCCGCTCGCGTGGTGCGCCCGGTGTACAGAACGTCATCGACCAGCACAATGTTCTTGTCCTCGATCTCAAACCCGATCTCTTTTTCCTGCACCACCGGCTTGGGTCCCAGGGTCGAGAGATCGTCACGGTAGAACGTGATATCCAAAGTCCCCACCGGCACCTTCGCAGCGTTCTCGATGCGCGTGATGATCTTGCCCAATCGTTCTGCGATGGGAACTCCGCGGCGGCGAATTCCAACCAGCCCCAGGCCATCGACCCCGCCATTTTTTTCGACAATTTCGTACGCCAGCCGCACCAGCGTGCGCTCAATTTCCGATGCGGACATGAGTTGTGCCTTCTGACGAAGGCCGGTCTTACGCGAAGGATTCTTTGCATTCATTAGGAGTTGTGCCTCTGCAGCCGTGAAGCCGGCAACTCAATGTAGTCAACGCGCTCGCGAAGGTCAAGCGCCGCCACGGGAAGACGTGTGTGCAGATAGGATCGATTACTCTACCAAGAAGTTTTGCGGCTTGGACTTGTCGACCGGTTCTGCAGCTTCGATCTTCGCTTGCAGGACCGACTCCGGGCAGGGACAATCGGTTTTGATGGTGCGCGCGAGCGGAGGGTTCCCCTGGCAGACCGACACCAGATCAACGGCCTCGGGATTTTGGCTTGCCGCATCCGTCGCCACGATCCCCACACCTTTGTTCCTGCCCAACGCCTTGGCGCGATACAGGGCTGCATCCGCCAGCGCAATCGACTCCTCCGCACAAATCGCCTCAAAGGCGCCGCGGCTCCAGGGATACGCCGACCACCCCACCGAGCAGGTCTTTCTCACCATGATGCCGTGCCCTAGATCGAACGGTTCCGCCGCCATCACTTCCAGAACGCGGCTGCAGAATGCCGGCGTGCCCGAGGGATCAGTGGATCGGCTCATGATCAGGAATTCTTCTCCGCCCCAGCGCACGAGGACGTCAGACTTGCGCACCACCGTGGAGAGCCTTTGAGCCACGAGTTGTAGGAAACGGTCTCCCGCGGGGTGACCGTGGCGGTCGTTCACTTCCTTGAAGAAATCCACGTCGACCATGATGAAGACCAGATCGCGATGATCCATCTTTCGGATGTCAGTGCCCCGCGCGCGCTGGTAATTTCGCAGCACCTGCCCGGCCTCAGCGGTGAGGATCTCTTCCAGATAGCGCCGGTTCCACACCCCGGTCAGCACGTCGGTGAAAGAAATTTCCTGCAATTCCAGATTCTTGCGCTGCAGTTCCAGGCCGTGCCACCGCAGAGAATGTTCCTTATTCTCTAGTTCGTCCTTGAGCCTGCACATTTCATCCAGGTTGTGCCGCGATAAGCGCAGCAGGCTGAGCAATTCTTGATCCAGCAAATGCTGCTTCAGAAATACCAGAGCACCCATCACCAGCATAACCGCGACCGTCAGCAATAGCCGGTAGGTGCGCACCTTCTGGGGCGCATCTCCACCGAATTGTGCCCACGCCACCATTAACGGAGTGACGAACACGGCCACCATCGCGATACGCGCCTTCCAGATCTCGTAACCGCGAGTTGAAGGCTCCTCGATGGAATCCTGGGTCGTGTCTTCGCGCGGCAGGAAGCCAATCCGTACAAACCAGACCATGCCCGCCACCAGCGGCACATCGAACAAACTGCCGGTGTAATAGAGATGCAAATCGATCGCTTCGCTGGCCATGAGCGATGCGACACAATACAGCAGAGTGGCGACGAAGAGATGGAAGTAGATTCTGCGCCACGCGCCGCGGCTCCGCCGCCACACCAGGATCAGGCCGCCCGCCAGTACAAGTTCTTCGCATACATAGAGAAGATCAAAGCTTCTGCCATACAGGGACTCCACGGGGTGCACGTATTGCCACGGGATCACGACAAACAGATATAGAAACAACCACCACGCAAACAGCAGGGCAAAGTCGAGGGTTCCGACTCGGATCGTGCGATTATCCCGTTGAACATGCGGCTGAATTGCCACCGCAGCCGTCATAGGAACGATATGGAGGAAAAGAATGACGTCGCCGACAAAAGGATTGGGCGCCTCGTGCCGCAGATAGACTTCGATATAAGTCCACGTGACTTGCGAGACCAGCCACATGCCCAGGCCCAGGCCCATGAGCGCCCAGAATAACCGGGCCTTCGGGGAAGCGGTTTTCACATTGGCGAGAACGGCGACGGTGGCGCAGAACAGAATGAGATTTTGCAGAATGTCGCCAAAAGCAGTGAGAACAAATCCGCGCGGCGCCAGAAGCGACAGCACGAAGTGAACGCACACCACGGCGCACACAATGGCCGTCCACCTCCGGGCGTGCTGGAGCGGAGAATTCCCCACGTTTCAGATTGTAAGTTCGCCGCCGCGCTCAAATGTGTTACCGAAGTAATCAAAAGGAGCAGTCGCAGGTGGCTTTTCTGCTTACGAAAGTGCGGCAGAAAAACGCTGCACGAAACGGTAAACATCCTGGTATGAGTTGTATAGCGGCACCGCGGCAACTCGGAAAGTGTCCGGCTCACGCCAGTCTCCGATCACCCCTGCCGCCGCTAAGAGGTCGCATAGTTCGCGGCCTTTGCCGGGCACTCGGATCGAGAGTTGCGCGCCCCGTCGCTCCGGTTCGCGCGGCGTGATGATGGACAAGTTCAACTTCGGAGAAGCGTGTTGTGCGAGGAGAAATTCCATGTATCCCGTGAGGGACACGCTCTTGTCACGCAAGTGGTCCAGGCCCGCCTCGGAGAAAACTTCCATGGAAGCACGCAGAGGTGCCAGCGCCAGAATCGGAGGATTGCTCAATTGCCAGCCCTCGGCTCCCGCCATCGGTCGAAAATCCGGGCCCATCTGGAAGCGAGTCTTCTCGTCGTGTCCCCACCATCCCGCAAAACGCGGCAGTTCCCACGCACGAGCGTGACGCTCATGAACAAAACATCCCGCAACACATCCCGGTCCGCCGTTCAAATATTTGTAGCTGCACCACACCGCGAAGTCCGGCCCCCAGTCGTGAAGACGCAGCGGGATATTTCCGGCAGCGTGAGCCAGGTCAAATCCCACAACACATCCCTTGCGCTGCCCTGCTTTTGTGATGCCCGCCATGTCGAAGACCTGCCCGGTGACGTAGTTCACTCCGCCCAGGAGGATCAGAGCGATCGACGCGCCTTCGCGTTCGATCAGCGACTCAATGTCTTCGTCCCGCATGCAGGATTCGCCGTCACGCGGAGTGAGTTCGAGCAGCGCCGTGGCAGGGTCAAATCCATGGAAGTGAATTTGCGACTTCACCGCATATTGATCCGAAGGAAAAGCTCCGCATTCGACCAGAATCTTGTGTCTCTCCTTCGTCGGACGGTAGAAAGAAGCCATCATCAGGTGCAGGTTCACCGTCAAGGAGTTCATGACGACGACCTCAGTCGCATGCGCCCCAACCAGCGCCGCGGTCTGCTGCGTAAGCAGCCGGTGATAGGGCATCCACGGATTCTTTCCATGGAAGTGCCCTTCGACGCCGAGTTGCGCCCAATCGCGCATTCCCTGTTGCAGATAAGCGTTGGCCGTTTTCGGTTGCAGCCCGAGGGAGTGTCCGCACAGGTAAATGCAGTCCTCCCCTCCCTTGGTCTTTGGAAGACAGAAGCGCTCGCGAAAGTGCGCCAGCGGGTCGCGGGCGTCCAGCGCGATCGCAAAGTCTTCGCCGGCCTGAAACGAGGGGCCGGTCACGAAACCAGCTCCAGAGGCGTCAGTTGGCTGCGAATCAACCGGTCAGCCTTGTTCCAATCCAGATCCTCCAGGCGCTCGATCGGATCGCAAAGTTCCGTGAGCATGCGGTCCTGCACTTGTCCCCGCTGCAAAGCAGTCACGTACGGAATACGGTGAAACGTTACCATCGCGTACTTAGGCACAAAAAGCTGTGGATACTTCGCCTCCAGTGCGAGTTCAACCTTCTTGCAAAACAGGAATCGTGGGTCGGCCACGCGATCTCTCATCTCCACAAAGTTTTCGACCGCCAGGTCGGCAATCGCATCCGTGTTGATTTTTCGGGCTTTCTCGAACTCGCTGAACACGCGTTCCCAGTCGGCGCCATGGCGGTCGAGCAGCTCCAGCAGGCACGTGCAGTCTTCGAAACCGCAATTGATTCCTTGTCCGAAGAAAGGAACAATCGCATGCGCCGCATCCCCTAACAGCAGAACCCGCCCGTCCACATGCCACGGCGAACATTTGATCGTCACCATCGCGCCCGTGGGATTGGTAAAAAAGTCTTCCGCCAGGTTGGGCATGAGAGGATTCGCGTCCGGAAATCGGGACTGGAAAAACCTGATCACTGCACACTGCGTGGTCAATTCGGCGAAGCTGTCCACCCCCTCAAATGGCAAAAACAAAATGCACGCGAATGTTCCGTCAACATTGGGCAACGCGATCAGCATGAAGTTGCCGCGCGGCCAAATGTGCAGAGCATTCGTTTCCAACACATGCTTTCCACCCGGACCGGCAGGAATGGTCAGCTCCTTGTAGCCGTAATCCAGATACTGCTGCGAAAAATTAAAGCGGCTTAGCCTGAGCATCTCGCCTCGAATCGCCGACGCCGACCCGTCGCACCCGATCACCACGCTTGACTCAAGCCTTCGGTCTTCACTTGTCCGCTCATCCCGCAACTGAAGCGCTCCCGTCTTGAGATCGATCCCAGTGCAGCGTTGCTGAAAATGAATCTTCACGCCCTGCTCCTCGGCCGCATTCATCAGGGCAATATTCAATTCGGCGCGGGAAATCGAATGGATGACCTCAGCCTCATTCTTTCCATAGGGCTGGAACGTGATCTCCGATTTAACCGAGTGCATCATCCTTCCCTTCATCGGAATGATGATCTTTCGCATCTCGTTCCACAGCCCCGCTTCGGTGAGCGCGTGGATCCCGCGGGTGGACAGGGCCAGGTTGATCGAGCGTCCGGCGCTGATGCGGACGCTCCGCATATCGGGCCGCCTCTCGTAGATCTCCACGTTGAAGCCGCGCTTGACCAGGCCTAGAGCCAGAAGGGTCCCGTTGAGCCCGGCCCCAATCAGTGAAATGGTCTCGGCTTTGGTCATGACGAAATGAGTATGAATTCAGACTCGGCGGCGCAACTCTCTCGGTTACTCCGTCAGCAGAGTACGCGCCTCCCACAATTCCGGGAAGAATTTCTTGTCCAGCGTGAGTTTCAAGTAAGACGACCCTGCGGTCCCGCCCGTTCCCATGCGCACGCCAATCACGCGCTCCACCAGTTGAATGTGGCGCAGCCTCCAACTCACCACGAGTTCGTCAAATTCTGTGAGCCGCTCGCAAACGTCAATCCAATCCCGATTGCTGCGTTCATCCCGATACAGAGAAAGCACCGCCCGGGCCCGCGCGTCGAACCCCTCGCGCTCAGTCGCATTGTCATCGATCTGGAGCTTCCCCATGGCCCTCAATGCATCAAAGAAAACATCGTGCAAGGAAGGCTCCCTCAATCTCCGTTCCAGAAGAGCGTGCGCTTCCGGCGTCGGCCGGTGATAGCGCAGCATTTTCTCGTCCTTCAGGCCGCACAGGAACTCTAACTCGCGAAACTGTTCCGACTGAAATCCGCTGGCCGGTTCCAGCTTGCCGCGGAACGCCATAAAGTGCGTGGGCAACATGGTTTCAAGGATTGTGAACTGTTCCACCAGCACTCGCGTGATTTCCGTGCAGCGCCGCAGCAGCCGCGCCGCTTCATAGACCTCGTCGCGCGATTTTGGGTTCGCGCCCGCTCCCCGCAGATTTGCGACGACCGCATCCAAATCGTGCAGCAATTCCTTGAACCACAGTTCGTAAGTCTGGTGCACGATGATGAAGAGTAATTCGTCGTGATGCTGTGGCGATGACTGCGAGTGTTGCAGCTTCAACAGTTCCGGAACTTTCAAGTATGAACTGTAGGTAAGCTGCTCGCCGTGTGCGGCCGCGGGCGCCGTTGTTGTTTCTTGGTTTGGCGTCGACGCACTGTCGCGTTTTAGGCCGAGGAACTCCGCCGCATTCCCGCCCAGCAGGAGTTCTTTTGCCACTGCGGTCAAGGCACTCGATCGAATCAATGTCCCTACTCGATGTTCGCCCAGCGGGAAGGGATAGTCCGAGCCCAACATCACTCGCTCCGCTCCCATGGTTCCGACGAGAAACTGCAACGCGCGCTCGTCGAAGACCGCTGAATCCACGTAGAACCGATTCACGTATCGGCTGGGAGGCAATTCGCAAACCCCGTGCGCCACCGGATGATTTTGCCAGGCATTCTCCAATCGCCCGAGCAGAAACGTGAAACTGCCCCCGCCGTGCGCGAAGCAAATGCGCAGGCTTTCGGGCAATTTGTCGAACGCTCCTCCCAGGATCATCGCGACAATGCCAAGCTGCGTCTCGGCGGGCATGCCGACGGTCCAGGGCATCATGTACTTCGGCATGCGCTGCGGCCCCAGCATGTCCCACGGATGCACCAGCACCGCGGCTCCTTCATCCGCGCAGTGATGCAGGAACGTCACAATACCGGGATCGTCGAGATTTTTCTCGCCAACGTGATTGCCGATTTGCACTCCCAGATGGCCCGCACGGATGCACCGGCTCAACTCCTGACACGACGCATCAATATCTTGCAGTGGAACCTGGCAGAGCGACTTCAGCCGGCCCTTGCCCTGCGCGCACAGATCCAAAGCCGCGTCATTGAACAGGCGCGCGCAATCCAGCGCATGCTCCGCCGGGCGATCGTATGCGAACAGCACGGGCGTGGCCGAGAGCACTTGCGTCTCGACGCCGTCGCGATCCATTTCATTGAGCCGCACCTCGGGATCCCAGCAAGCGGAATAAATCTGCCGGAAGAACCGATCGCCCACCATAATTTCCGCCTTGCCGGCCTCGGTGTGCTTGATCCACGGCCAGTTGGGAGTGCCGTAGCGGGCCGCCAGATCCGGCCAGGTGCGGGGAAAAAAATGATTATGGATGTCGATGACTGGCATTTACGATTTTCCGGGGCTACTGTTTGCCGGGGTGAACCGCGCCACAGTGTTTGCACTTGCGCAGGCTCTCGTTGTTGTAGAACTGCTCAAACAAAGGCGGGAGGTCGCGCACGATGCTTTTCAGTTTCACTTCCGCGCGATGCACCAGCTGGTGACAATTCTGGCAATACCACTCGAACCCGTCGAGCGCGCCCTCCGGGCGAGGCATCTCGACCACCACGCCAATCGTTCCTTCCCGCAGTCGCTGCGGCGAGTGCCGCATGTGCTTGGGCAACAGAAAGATTTCACCCTCTTTGATCGGAATCTCAAGCGGGGGCTTGCCCGGAGTTTCCATGACGCGAAGAAAAATGTTGCCCTTCAACTGGTAGAAAAACTCCTCGGTCGGATCGTCGTGATAATCGCGCCGGTGGTTGGGACCACCGACCACAGTCACCATCATCTCGCCGTCTTCCCACACCTGCGCATTGCCCACCGGCGGTTTGAACTTTTCTTTGTTCTCTTCGATCCAGGCCTGAAAGTTGAAGGCCTTGAGACTTTTGATCGATGGCATTGCGCCCCCTTATTTCATTTTCTCCGGCTTGTACGCCATAGCCCGGATTTCGATCAGCAAATGCGGATGCGGTAACTGGTGCACGGCCACGGTCGTTCGAGCCGGCCCATCGTAACTGAAGAACTCGCCGTAGACCTCGTTGTATCCTGCGAAATCGTTCATGTTCACCAGGTAGGTCGTCACCTCGACAACATCTCTAAGGTGCGCACCTACGCTTTGCAGAATGTCGCGGACGTTCTCAAGGACAGCTTTCGTTTGCGCTCGAATGTCGAGATGCGTCGCCCCAAACTCATCCACCTGTGCACCGGCAATCGAGTTGTCGGCGCGGCGCGCGCTGGTCCCGGACACAAATAGAAAATCGCCCGCGCGCTTGATGTGTGGATACTTGCCGCGCGGCTTCGCCTTCCCCGCAATCACCTGGCTTTCGACTTTTCCCATGTTTGCGTTTCCGCCACGCAACTTTACAGCCGAATACAAATATTGTTCAGTTCCGAATAAAAATTCAGGGAATGCATACCGCCTTCCCGTCCGATCCCGGAAAGCCCCGCGCCGCCAAACGGGGTCCGCAGGTCCCGCAGAAACCAGCAATTCACCCAAGTGATGCCCACGTTCATTTGCTGCGCGACGCGGTGGCCGCGCTTCAGATTCGTCGTCCAGATCGACGCGGCCAAGCCGTATTTCGTATCGTTCGCCAGGCTTACTGCTTCTTGTTCCGTGTCGAATGGCGCGACATGGCACACCGGCCCGAAAATTTCTTCCTTCACGCTGCGCGCCGATTCCGGCAACCCAGTATAGATCGTCGGTTGCACGTAGAAACCGTTGTCGAGCTCATTGCCGAAGTGGGGAACGCCACCGCCGGTTACCACTGCCGCTCCCTCCTCGCAGGCCAGCCGGTAATACGAGAGCACCTTCTCGCGATGTTGCGCGGAAATCAGCGGCCCGAGATCGGTGGTCTTCTCCAGCGGAGATCCAACGCGCAGGCTCTCTGCCTTGCGCTTGAGCGCCTCGACGAACTTACCAAACATCGCTCGCTCGACGTAAACGCGCTCCGCGCACAGACAAACCTGGCCGGTATTGAGGAATACAGCTTCGCTCACCCCATTCACCGCTTCCTCAAAGTCACAGTCGGCAAACACGATCGCCGCGTTCTTGCCGCCAAGTTCAAACGAAACTGGTTTTACCGAGGCCGCCACGGTCTTCATGATCGCGGCTCCAGTCTGGGACTCGCCGGTGAAGGTCACCGCATTCACGTCGGGATGCTGGGTGAGAAATTCGCCTGCCGAGTTCGGCCCGAACCCGTGGACCACGTTATAAACTCCATCAGGAATTCCCGCTTGCTTCATCACCTCGGCGAGCAGTGTCGCGGTCGCCGGAGTTTCCTCGGACGGTTTCACGACCACAGTGTTGCCGCACGCCAAGGCAGGCGCAACCTTCCACGTCAGCAATAGGAGAGGAAGATTCCAGGGTGTAATGATTCCCACCACGCCCAGCGGCTTGCGCACGGCATAGTTCAGCGCATTCTTGCCGTCCGGCGTTTCGGTCTGAAAGGATTCCAGGGCCGCGGTCTTGATGACGTCTGCAAACACCCGAAAATTTGCCGCCGCTCGCGGAACATCCAACTTCGAAGCCAGCACCACCGGCTTGCCCGTATCTGCGACCTCGGCCGCGACAAAACAATCGAACCTGGCTTCGATCGCGTCGGCCACCCTGTACAACCGTGCTGCGCGTTCGCGGACTCCCACCCGCGCCCACTCTCCTCGCAAAGCCTTGCGGGCGGCCTGTACCGCATCATCGACCAGCCCCTGATCTGCTTCTGTGACCTGCGCGATCACGCTGCCGTCCGCCGGGTTCACATCGGCGAACTCCCGCTTCCCGCGCACGAACTGCCCGTCGATGTAATTCTGAATGAACTTCAATTTGGCGAGAACCCCGCCGCATCGTAACAGCCTCACCGGAGACGAAGCAACGTGCCGGCAGAAGGCTCAGTTTTTGCGTTCCTGCAAATATCTCTGCAGCGCATCCTGCCACGTGGGCATGGCGATTCCATAATGCTGCAGGCTCTTCGAAGAAAGAACGGAGTACGCCGGACGCGGCGCCGGACGAGCCATTTGCTGACTGCTGACTGGACGCACCTCGGTCGTGAGCCTCGCGCCCTTCACAATTTCACGGGCGAATTCAAACCACGAGCAATCCCTGGCGTTGGTCGCGTGCATAATTCCACTGGCCTGTGCACGGCATAGCGAGATGATCGCCCTCGCCAGGTCCACGGTGTAGGTTGGACTGCCTCGCTGGTCATCGACCACATCCAACGCTGGACGGGTTTCTGCGAGTTTGAGAATTGTGTCTGGAAAACATTTTCCTCCGGTCCCGAAAAGCCACGAAGTCCGCGCGATGCAGCACTCCGGTAGCACCTCAAGCAGGCGAACCTCCGCCTCCGCCTTCGATCTTCCGTAAACGCTTTGCGGATTGCGCGCATCCCCGGTCTCATAGGGAGACGTCTTCTTTCCATCGAACACGTAATCAGAACTGAGAAAAAGCAGCTTCGCGCCGATCTGCTGCGCGGCTTTGGCAACATTCACTGCGCCGTCACGATTCACTCCGAACGCGAGATCCGGATGACTCTCGCACTCGTCCACGTTGGTGTAGGCCGCTGCCAGCACAATCCATTCCGGGCGAGTTTTCTCGACGACTTCCTTTAGTTTGTCAGCATCGCGAATGTCTACGTCGCGCGAGTTGAGACCGACAACTTCGTCCCCTTGCCATTCGCGCATGAGCATCTTGCCCAGAAGACCTGATGCTCCAAGAATCATTGCTTTCATTCAGTGATTTTCCTGAAGCTATTCGAATGTCTCAGCGTCGCGCAGAGTCATGGCACGCTGGTCTTTCGCCGACACGATGGGATCGCCTTCCAGTTTCCAATTAATCTTCAAATCCGGATCGTTCCACATCAGCGTGCGTTCGTGCTCCGGCGCATAGTAGTCGGTCGCCTTGTACAGGACCTGCGCTTTTTCCGAAATCACGAGGAACCCGTGGGCAAAGCCTGCCGGAATCCACAGCATGCATTTATTCTCTCCCGACAGCCGCACCGCTTCCCACCGGCCAAACGTTGGAGAACTTCGGCGCACGTCCACCGCCACATCGAGGATCTCGCCTTCCACTGCGCGCACCAGTTTTCCCTGAGCCTGTTTGATCTGATAGTGCAACCCGCGCAGCACATTCCGTCGCGAACTGGAATGATTGTCCTGCACGAATCGTTCCTTGATCCCCAATTCCGCAAAGCCCCTCTCGTTGTAGCTCTCCAGGAAGAATCCCCGCTCGTCGCCAAACACGCGCGGCTCGAGGATGACGACGCCGGGAAGAGAAGTCGGGATTTTTCTGATCGCATCCATTTCTGATTGCATCTATTCTCGATTGCATCCATTCTCGATTGGGTCCGGGGTTCGCCGCACACCTGAACTGCGACTATCTCAAAACACTTTTTCCCGCAAAAGCTGCAGCAGGTAAGCGCCGTAGCTGCTGTTCTTCATGGTGCTTCCAATCTTTTCCAGTTCGGCGGCTGTGATGTAGCCGGAGCGATATGCGATCTCCTCCGGACACGCCACCATCAACCCCTGCCGTTTTTCGATTGCCTGGATGTAGAGCGCTGCATCCATCAGCGATTCATGCGTGCCGGTATCGAGCCATGCCATGCCCCGCCCCATCACCACCACTTCCAGCTTTCCTTCCTTCAAGTACGCCCGATTGACGTCAGTGATCTCCAGTTCACCCCGCGCGCTCGGTTTCAGCGACTTCGCAATCTCCACAACCTGGCCATCGTAGAAATAGAGTCCCGTGACCGCATATCGCGATTTCGGCTGCTTCGGTTTCTCCTCGATGCTCAGCGCGCGCCCGTTGGCATCAAACTCAACCACCCCGTAGCGCTCCGGATCGTGCACGGGATACGCGAAAACCCTGGCGCCGTGAACTTTGGCCGCCGCCTCTCGCAGGTCTTTCCCCAGATCGTGTCCGTAAAAAATGTTGTCGCCCAGCACCAGAGCACAGGGACTGCCGTCCAGGAATTCTTTTCCCAGCAGAAATGCCTGCGCGATCCCCTCGGGCTTGAGCTGCGCCAGATACTGCAGGCGAATCCCGTACTGGCTCCCGTCGCGCAGCAACGCCTGAAATCGAGGCGCATCCTCGGGAGTGGAAATCACCAGAATGTCCCGGATGCCCGCCAGCATCAGCGTGCACAGCGGGTAATAAATCATGGGCTTGTTGTATACGGGAAGCAGACTCTTCCCCATGACCTGCGTCACCGGATACAGACGCGTACCCGACCCTCCCGCCAGAATGATGCCTTTGTATCGCGTGCTTTCTTGCATGATCCGTCTGTCTTTCGCTCGAGTTTTTCGCCACTACCCGGAATAATGCGTAGCCACCCACTGCCGGTAGCTGCCGCTGGTCACATCTCGAACCCACGCCTCGTTCTCAAGATACCAGCTCACGGTTTTGCGAATGCCGGTTTCAAATGTGGCCTTCGGCTTCCATCCCAATTCGCGTTCGATCTTGCGCGCGTCCATCGCATAGCGGCGGTCGTGGCCCGGCCGATCCTTCACATAAGTGATCAGCTCGCGGCGGGATCGTCCGGCTTGCGGCATTTTCTCATCCACCAGGTCGCAGATGGTCTGCACGATTTCGATGTTCGGCTTCTCGTTCCAGCCGCCGATGTTGTAGGTTTCTCCGGGCTTGCCCCGCCGCAGCACGGTTGCAATCGCCTCGCAGTGATCCTCCACATAGAGCCAGTCACGGACGTTCTTGCCGTCCCCGTAAACCGGCAGAGCCTTGCCATCGCGCGCGTTGAGGATCATCAGGGGAATCAGCTTTTCCGGGAACTGAAATCGACCGTAATTATTCGAGCAGTTCGTGGTGAGAGTGGGCAGGCCGTAGGTGTGGTGATAGGCGCGCACCAGGTGATCGGACGCGGCCTTCGACGCGGCATACGGGCTGTTCGGGGCGTACGGGGTAGTTTCGCTGAAGGGCGGATCGTCAGGGCCGAGCGAGCCGTACACCTCGTCGGTGGAGACGTGCAAGAACCGGAATCGATTCCTCTGTTTGTCCGGGAGCGCGCTCCAATAGGCTCGCGTCTCTTCCAGGAGAGCGAAGGTGCCGTCGACATTGGTGCGAATGAAATCTTCCGGACCCCGGATCGAACGGTCCACATGGCTTTCCGCGGCAAAGTGCACAATCGCGCAGGGCTGGTGCTTTTCCAGCAATTGCCGGACCAGAGCGCGATCACCGATATCGCCGTGAATGAACTGGTAGCGGTCGGAGGCGATGCCCTCCAGATTGCGCAGATTCCCGGCGTACGTGAGCTTGTCGAGGTTAATGATGAACCATGACTCATCCTGCATTTGCTGCAGAACGAAGTTGGAGCCGATGAACCCAGCGCCGCCGGTGACCAGAAGAGTATTTCGCATTTTCTATGTGGCGAACTTCAGGGCGAGTGTAGTTCGCCGCGCTCGCAGCAAGCACGTGTTTGATTGTAATAAAAAGGGACGATGTTCACCCCGTCGTGCGCTCGAATGTCGCTACTTCTGGGTATCTACGGTGGTTCTGGTGGTTCCTACTCGTCGGCGCTCCCGACTGCTTCTACCTGTTACGATTTCTCGAATGAATCCCGCCGCCCTCTTCCTCGCATCTGGCGACTCGCTTTACCCGGGGGCATTGCTGCTAGGGTTGGCTGTCATGACCGCGCGTCCTTCGGGATCCCGAGGACTGCGGAGCCTGCACAGTCTGGCGACATGGCTGGGCTTTTCGCTGATTGTAATGGCCAGCCCGCCGGTTTCCGGGTGGATGGCAGCTGTGTTCTTGGCGGCCTTCTTTTTGTGGTTCGTCTCGAAGGGTCGGGTTCGAGGTGATCTGGTCTGGACCAGACTGCGTGTCACCGCGGCCGCGATTCTGCTGGTGTGGCTGCTTGCCGTCCCGAGCACGGAACTCCTTCGACGCCGTATGCCGCGCATCCACCGGGACGCTAGCGATCATCTCGTCGTGATTGGGGATTCTATCTCCTCCGGCATCGATGCGCACACGCCAGCCTGGCCAACTGTCCTCCAGCGGCAGACGGGCGTTCCCGTGCAGAATTTATCCCGCACAGGCGCAGGGATTGTCGAAGCACGGGCGCTGGCGTCCCGAGTTCAGCCTAAGGATTCCCTCATTCTGATCGAGATCGGGGGAAACGATCTGCTCTCCGGCATGTCGTCCGCGGAGTTCGGTCAAGCCCTCGAGTCGCTGCTTTCCTCGCTGTCGGCGCCGGGGCGCACGCTCGTCATGTTCGAACTGCCGCTATTGCCTCACAAGATCGGCTTCGGGCAGATGCAGAGATGCCTATCGACGAAGTACGGCGTTTTTCTGATCCCGAAGCATTCCTTCACGGGAGTATTGGGCGGCACCGATACTACGTCCGACGGATTGCATCTATCCGAATCCGGGGCACGGCAAATGGCAACTCTCGTGGCACAAGTACTGTCCTTGCAACCTGCCACACCTACGACGCTCCGGTGAGGCTCGGAACTCCTGCCAAGGGATTTACCCAGCTCGCCGTTGCTCTCGGTCGCGAGCGGCGGGTTTGGCTGTCAGGGTGGGCTTCTTGATTGGCGCCTCCGCCGGTTCGGCACCCATCACTTTGAAGTAGGCCTTTTCAACCTCTTCCGCGACCATCTGCCACTGATACTGCTCTTCGATGCGGTTTCTTGCAGATCTTCCGGCGGCCTCCCGCACCGCGGGATTCGCAATCAGGAAGCGGAGCCGGTCCGCCAGATCTGCCGCACTCCCGCGTTGGAACGTGAATCCAACTCCGTCGACCACTTCACGATTTTCGGGAACATCACTGGTCAGAACGCACAAGCCTGCTCCCATCGCATCGAGCAGAGCCAGCGACAGGCCCTCCAGATCAGACGGCAGCACAAACACCATCGCATTGGTCAGCAGCTCATCCAGCGTTTCGCCCGAGACGCAGTCGAGCATGAGGATGCGGTCGCTGGCGTGCGTGCGCAATTCCCGGCTGTAGTCGTCGCAGTAGCTCGCTGCCCCGGCCAGGACTAGCTTCACGTCCGTGTCGATCTGCTCAAACGCCTCGACCAGCAAATGGCAGCCTTTCTCCGGTGAAAATCTTCCCAGAAACAGAACGTACTTCCCGGGATCCAGTCCCCACTCCAGAATTTTCCTAGGCTCACTCCGTTTCCGCAGGATTCCACCGTTGGGCACGTAGAACGCCTCCATTCCGTGGATCTCGCGATAACGTTGGCGCAAGACCCGCGACACTACCATCGTGCCGTTGGGAAGCTGCACCGACGCTCGCTCTCCCAGCCGCAGAACCGCCGACGCCAGCCGCCCCCATTTCTTGCGCTGCCAGTCCAGCCCTTGAACGGTTACCGCCGTCTTTTTTCCGAGCAACCGCGGAACGAAGGAAAACAGCGCCGGTCCCAGCGCGTGATAGTGGACCACGTCATACCGCTGCGTGAGCGCGTGCGCGCTGCTCAACAGCGTGTGAATTACCGTTTCCAGATGCTTGGATCGGATCGTGGGCAGCCGCACCAGCCGCATGCCGTTGTGCTCCGGAATCGCTGGAGTAAAGTAGCTGCGGCAGTACACCGTGACTTCGTGCCCCATCGCAGCCAGCCGTTTCCCCACCTCTTCGTAATAGGTCTCAATCCCACTGTATTTCGAGATCACTCCCCGCCCGCCGATAAACGCCACTCGCAGCCTGCGTGCCGCGTCCCCGGATATCGGACTCTCATTCTGCGCATTCGACGTTCGGGACCAGATTCTCCTCGGTGCCTGATTCGTCACTGTGACCTCGAGATTTTGCATCGCTTTGCCCGCAGCCAGGCCTTTATACAAACCCAGCAGTTTCCGATAATGTCCCTCGGGCGTGTGGCTTTGGCGCACCGTCTCCCAACCGGCGCGTCCCATCTTGTCGGCCAACTCCGGGTTCGCCGCCAGCGACCGGATCGCGCCGGCGAGTTCATTCACGTCTCCCGGACGATACAAAAGTCCCGTGTCTCCGTGACGAACCAACTCCCGCCTCGAGCCCAGATCGGAAGCCACCACCGCGCGCCCCTCCGCATAAGACTCAAGGATTGTTTTCCCCAGAGTCTCATAGGCGTGGGAAGGGAGCACCGTGAACCGCGACTCGGCAATCAGCGAGTCCCGTTGCGCGCGCCCCACCTGCCCCACAAACTCCACGTTCGACAGCCGTAGCGAAGCCGCCAATGCCTGCAGCTCTCCACGCTGCGGGCCATCGCCTGCGATGACCAATCGCATCTGCGGAACTTGCTGCATCGAACGCAGCAGGTCATCGACTCCCTTCTCAGGAGATAGTCTTCCGAAGTACAGCAGCGGCCCGTCGGTTTTTGGGTTCGGCGCCCGCAATTCATGCGTCTTCTGAAAGTGCGGCAGCACTTCAAACTTACTGCCGTCCCACCCGTGTTCCACAAACTTGTCGCGTACAAACTGACTGGGAGCCAGGAACAGGTCCACGCACTCACGGTACGTGCCGAGCCACCGGTGTACGTAGGCCTCGCTAGTCAAAACCATCCGAGCGCCCAGTCCCGGATAGCACCTGCGCTGCAGAACATGCCAGAATTTGCCCCCCTTGCAGGCCTCGCAGGCCGCCCCATGCGACACCAGGTTGTAGTTCGGGCAAAGCACCTTAAAGTCATTCACGTGATATAGGACTGGAACGTTCTGCGCTTTCAATTCCCACAGAATCGACGGTGACAAATGGTGATAGATACTGCGAACATGCGCGACATCGGGCCGAAACTCCTCGATCATGGCGCGGATGCGCCGCCGCGCGTCCGTTGAGTAAATTGCATGCCCCACTCGCCCGGCCCTCTGCCACCACCTCGCCTTCGCTTTGAAGTCGATGTTCGGCACAAAGTAGCGATCGTACGGAGTCGGTTCCCCGCGCGGATCGGCCATCGAAAACAGCGCCACCTCATGGCCCTGGGCCCGCATCAGTTCCATCGCTTCGAACAGGTAAACCTCGGTCCCGCTGAAGGGATAGTTATATTTGTTGCAGTACAAAATTCTCATGAGGAATGCTCTCTGTCGGCCTGGCGATCCGCTGGAGAAATAAGTCGCCAAAGGATTCCAGGTTCTTGCTGCGGTTGAAGTTCTGGCGAACCTGCAGCCGGGCGGCACGCCGTACCCAGTGCAGTTGCCGGGCCGCCGAACGGATGCCGGGACCAAGCTCGGGATGATCGGGCGCCTGCACCAGGGATCGAATGAAGAGCAGCCGATCCACAAACTCGTCCAGCGATCCTGCTTGGTACAGAAACCCGGTCTTGCCAGCGATCACGAGCTCAGGAATCCCCGTGATCGCCGGCGCCAGCACGATCTTTCCGCGCGCCATGGCCTCCATCAACACGAGCGGAATCCCCTCGCTTCGGCTCGTCAGCACCACCACGTCGGCCCGGTCATACAGCGAACCCATTTGCTCCCGCGCCACATGGCCCAAGAGCGTAACCCGCGTCTCCAGGGCGCGCTGTCGAATCAGCAATTCCAGGTTGCGGCGCTCTGGTCCCTCGCCAGCGATGGCGCACTCGAAATTCAGTTCGCGGCCGTGAAGGTCCGCGCAAGCGCGAACCAGAAACGCATGATCCTTTACCGCATGCAACCGCCCCACGGCCAGGAGCGTGAACGGACCTCTCGGCGTATTCACTCGCGGTACCGGAAGCGCCGCAGCGTCGGATACTTCCACGCCCAATCGAGCTACCAACACCTTCTCCGCATTCACCTTGGGATAATGTTCGAGAATGTAGCGCCGGTTGTACTCCGACACGGTGAGGCAGAACCCGCAGTTCGCAAGCTTGGTATCGAGATATGTCGCATGCAGCAGCAGGTCCGAACCGTGCAACGTCATACTGAATTCCACGTCCAGCAGCCGTGCCGCGACCATGGCGATCCACGATCCCAAATATCCATGGTGAACGTGGATGTGCTCGATCCCGCTTCCTTCCAGCAGCACCGCGTAGCAAGCCCCGAGCCAGGTGTGGGCCAATGCCTTCACTCGCTTGATCGGTCCCTCCCTGCCCTGAAACAGCACACGGAAAATCAGCGGTCCGATAAGTTTCATGCGCCGGAGACAGAGCCACAGGGTGCGTAGCAGAATGTCTCCGTGCGGAGGCCGCAATACGATCTGCGGCTTACATTTCGACCCCGAGGCTTCAACCGGAGCAGTCTTCCGCACACTGCCCGCGATCACGCGCACCCCCAGCCTGCGCAGCTCCTCGATCTCTTCGACCACATACGGCTCGACGGCAGACGGAAACTCATTGGCGAGATAGGCGACGGTTAGCGTGACGGGAATCCCTCCGCTCGGCGGCGCTGTGCCGCCAGCATGCCGGCCATCGTGAACAGCAATGCGTTCACAAATTGGTAGCTCATGACAACCAGCGCCGCATTCACCCAATACACGGCCAGCAGAACCGGCCACAGACGATGAAACTGCGAATCGAGGAAGCCATCTTTTTCGCCGGCTGGAATCTCACCTCGGCCAAGGCGCCACATCTCCCACATCAGCCACAGATACAGCGCCAGCCCCGCCATTCCCTCCTCCACCAGCAATTCCAGATAGGTGTTGTGGGGATACAAAACCTTGTCTTTGTACTCACTGACATACCGGGGTAACTCGGCGGGCATCTGGTGAAAGCCCCATCCCAGGAGTGGCCGGTCTAAGAACATTTGCCAACTGCCCGCATAGACTGCGACGCGAAATTCCACCGGTTGACGTTCTTCCAGCCGGTCACTCAACGCACCGCCCAACTCATGCGAGTTAAGAACCACCGCCAGCGCCAGGCCCGCCATTAACGCCAACCCCACACCCGCGCGACGCAGCGTGCGGTTCTTCGAAAGAAAGATCAGCGCTATGACAGATCCGCCAAACGACAACCAGACCGCCCGCGTCATGGTGGCCAGGATCGCGACCGGCACGGAGGCCAACAAAACCGCTATCTTTCGCCCTCGAACACTTCCTCGCTGATAGGCATGCAGAGCGACCAATCCCAGGATGTTTAACGAGACGCCATTCGCTACCGCTTGCAGGAACGGTCCCCGCGCCCGGTCCGCATGAAACCCGAGGCTTTCGTCGAGAATGAAACGGGGGAAAATCAGGGCGCGCGCGCCCGACAGGAATGCGATTGCGGTGAAGCTCAGGTAGGCCAGCACCAGTAAGGCGTACACCTCAAACTGGCGGAATTTCTTTTCGTTGGTGAACACCATCCCCGCCGCGTGAAAAAGCACGAACGGAATAATGAACTTCGATGCGAGCAGGCTCCAGGTCTCGCTATCGAACGGTTGTCGAATCGCGGTTGCCAGCGCCAGCACAGTCAGTCCAAGCATCGGCCAGTGGATTCGCTCCACCACGAAAAGCCGTTGCCGCTGGATGATCGCCCGTCCCACCACTCCGAGGACGAGAAGCCCGAACGCTACGCGGTCAATCTCATAAAACGGTACATTCTGATGCCGCAACAACATTGCCGTCAGCATCGCCAAGAAAAGCAGCGAAGGCGCGACCATCAGCGCCTGCAAGGGGCGCAGAGAAATCCCCACCGCCCAGACCGACAAATCGACGCCGATTCCCCGCCATGCCGGTCTCAGCGAGAGCGACTGCATCAGTCCCCGCTCCCCTGCACCACCGCTAGAACGGTTCTCAACAGAATTCGCATGTCGGACCTTAGACTCCAGGTCCGGATGTACTCGCGATCCAGTTCCATGCCTCGCTGAAACGAAGGATCGCGACGCGCCGTTACTTGCCACAGCCCGGTGATACCTGGCGTCACGTCTAACCGTGCCAAGTGCTCGATCTCGTAACTCGCAAATTCGTCCAGCGGATGGGGGCGGGGCCCCACTAAACTCATTTCCCCTTTCACGACGTTCCAGAGTTGAGGCAGTTCATCCATGCTGTACCGCCGCAAAAGATGCCCGAGCCGGGTGATGCGTGGATCATTCGCGATCTTGAAAAATGGTCCTGACCTCTGGTTTGCCGGTCGCAGACGATCTTTCAGCGCATCCGCATCGCTCACCATGGTGCGGAACTTGTGGCATTGAAACAGCCTTCCCTTCCGTCCAGCCCGTTGCGCGCAATAGAGAACGGGCCCTCGCGAATCGAGCGCGATCAACACTGCAATCGCTGCCAGCAAAGGCGACAGGACCGTCAACGCCAAGCCCGCTCCCATGACGTCCACCACCCGTTTCAGCGCCAACTCAGCCGACGGCAATCGTTCCGCGTGCAGGCAAATCACGGGCATGTCCCCGATCCGGTCGAAGTCCGTCCCTGTGGGTTTACATCCGAACAACTCCGGAACGATAGCCACATCCAGCCGCAAACGCCGGGCCTCGCGCAGCACCTGCAAGGTCACAGTCCGGTCGTGCGGCGGCGCCAGAATTACCTCGTCTACAAATCCCATGCGCGCCAGCCGGGCGAGATCGCTCACCCGCCCGATCACGCCGTTGGCCAACGGCCTCTCGTTGTCCAGGAGTCCAGACACTGTGCGCCCGGCTTCGGGATGCAACCCCACACACGCCGCCACGCGCCGTCCCACTCCTCCGGCTCCCACAATCAGCACACGGCGCACGTCCGCGCCCGGCCGCTCGCGACTGTCCTGCCCGGCACTTTGCCACCGCCACGTCCACAGAGCGCCAAAGTGCAGCAAGCCCGCGACGCAAAACAAACCAGTCGTCGTCCACGGAGCCCCCTGCAAGCCATAGGCGAAGCACAACACAGCCGTCGCCCCCAGGACGGACTTGCCGAGAATGAGCGCCTGCCGCCGCAGATCTTTGCCTACGGCGTGAAGCCCCTGGGTGTACCCCATTAACGTGATCAAAACCGCGTGCAGCAACGCGATGCCCAATAGGAAGACCGGCGCTCCAGCCGCATACTTGAACAGGCGCACATGGGGAAACAGCGCTCGAAGCGGGACCATCAGCGCACCAATCGACAGCCAATTCAGAGCCACCAGCGCGAAGTCGGCCGCCGTGGAGCGCGCCCATTTCAACGCCATCCGGCTCTGCAGAGGACCCGGCATGAAGAGCGCCAGTGCGTTCTCCGGCATCCTCTCCACGCCCTCTGTGGCGATCTGCGACACCTCTTCAGACGCGGCGAGCCTAACTGACCCGGCGGGCTTCTTCCCCCCACCGATAAACGCCGGCGTTTCTCCGGGAATCAGCCGCGCCCAGTCGACCACCTGCGGTCTCGGTCGCTCCGGATTAAGAAAAGGAGAGGACATTTCAGCTCATTTCCACTTCATCGCCTTCAATCTCGACCGTCACCATCTCGCTACAACCGCCGGTAAATCCCATCCGGGATGGGAAAGACCCGGTCGCTCAATACGGTGCCGAGGATGCGCGCCTGCGCCGCTTCGAGCATTCCTTTGATCTTGCGCGCCATGATCCGGCGCGTACGTTGAGCGGACAACACCAGAATGATTCCATCGGCAAACTGCGCCATGGCCGTCGCCAGGTCTGATTCTCCGGCAGGCGGCGCCTCCACAATCGAGTACCCAAACTGCATGCGCACGTCAGCCAAATACGAATGCAATGAGGCGGTGGCAACCCAATCCACATTCTTCCCCACAGGCGGCGCCAGCCACAGATTGGCTCCCACCCGAGTTGCGGTATGGCGCAGCGGCGTGCTGGTGTTCTGTGCCTGGCGCTCTGTCACCTTCACTGGATACGTTTCCTCATCCGACACAAGCCGCGGATACTCTCCCACGACGGCAATAGTTCCCTCTGTCTCCAGCGCCAGGGCCTCGCCGACTTGCCTGCAAATCGTCCGCACATCCGTCTCGGGCTCGAGCGCGCTGAATACGACTTGCCGTACTGGGCGTCCGACATTCGAAAAAAAGACCTGGCGGACCAGTCCCCGAATCTGCTCTCGGGCGAAGTCTTCCGGATTCCATCCTCCCTCGTGCGCTACACTTCGCTCTTTCGAGCGCACATGCTCACGCTCGTTGGTCTCGGCAAACAACACTTCGGCGCCCATAATCCCTTCTCTCATGCGGAAAGACTTCCCCGCGGCCTTCGCGGCAGCGACGCCAGAACTGGAGAATCCAAGTAAGCCAACACGTCATCCGGAGTGCGGAATGCGGAATCTACGTAGTCGGCCGCGAACGCCGCGCCGGTGCCCGCTGCCCCGGATGCGGCCAAGCCAATCACCAGCACCGACCACGCGGACCAGAGTGGCAGTGCGGGGGCGATGGGATGCTCCGCGATCGCCACGTTGACGATGCCCCGCTCATCCAGCGCGTCGTCCATCCGCGCCTCCTCCTGCTTCTTCACATACAGAAGATAGTTTTCCTGCGCGGCTTTCTCCGTGCTGAGCAAGTCATCCTGGGTGATCGCGTCTTCGCCCAGTTGTTGCGCCACCGTGCGGTAGCCGGTTTCCTGTGTAGCCGTCGCCGCTTCCCGCGCCTGGAGGCCCCGCAATTGCACTTGCATGCGCTGCAGTTCCGACTTTGCCCATTCGTAGTGCGCGTTCTTGTCGGTAGTCTCATCGCGCAGCGGCAATGCATTCTCCGTGGCGATCGTCGCCTCGGCCTGCGCAATCTGCTGGTCGACTTCCTGCACCAGGCGGTGGCTGGGCTCAAACTTTGTCAGCAACTGGGTCCGCTTCAACTGCAGATCGAGCAAACTCGCCTTCAGCGACTTCAGCAATTCCGGATTGTCGGCCATGCGAACCTGCGTAGTGGTCCGCTCCGGAATTTTCGTTAACAGGTCTGCAAGTTCCCACACTCTCTGTTGGGTCTCGGCGAGATCGATTCTCGTCTGCCGGTAGTTGGCGTCTACGTCGCTCAACTTCTGCAGGGCCAGGTCGCGCTGCTGCGCTGCCGCCACTACTCCATGTCCCGCGCTGAACGACAGCAGTTGCCGTTGCGACTCTTCCAGTTGCCGCCGCGATTCGCCGGTCTGCTGCTGAAAGAAGCCCAACTCGCCGGTGGGACGATGCACCTCCATATGCTTCTCCAGGTACACCTTGGCCACCGACTGCAACACCTTCGCAGCCACCCGCGGATCGTCGGCGGCGTAACTGATCGCAATCAAGTTGGTTTTCTTGACCGGCTCCACTTGCAGCTTCCTGGCCAGTCTTCGCGCCGCCCGTTCGACTCGCTCCGCATTGCCCTCGCCGAGCCGCAGAAAGTGAAACCAGTCGCGCCCGCCCACCCCGGTTTCTTCCACCACCCGCCGCAGGACCTCATCGTCCCGCAGCAATTCCACCTCGGAATTCAATTCCTCCTCGGTGATCGCCATGCGCGTCAAGTCGAGCGGAGCGTTTTCCGCCGCGCTCACCGGAGCGTCCGCGCGCCCCCGCCGCACCAGCACTTTCATATTGGCCTGATATTTCGTTCCCACCACCGCATACAGGACGGCAGCCGCCAGCACCAGTCCCGACGCGCAGACGAAGACCCTTCGCTGGCGGAACAACACCGTGGCCAGTTCCCGCATGGTTGGCGCCGGTGTCTGGTCTCGCCCTCGAATTGGGTCTTCGTCTGCTGACATGCGAGTGGGGGAATCTTTTTTCTACAAATGAGCAGGGCTCAGGTACGCGCCGAGAGAAGCTTTGGAGAGGAAGCGACTGATTTTCGAAATCGTATTTTGTGGTACGAAGACCAGATCCCCCGCCCGAAGATGAGCATCTTCTTTCAGGCTCCGCTGCTTCAGCATCTTCTTCAAATTGAGCAGCCGGGTTTCCACCAGATCGTCATTCACCCGCCGGAACAGCACCACCTGGGAGTGCTTGGATTGCTGCGTCAGCCCTCCCGCAATCTGTACCGCTTCGGCCACGGTCGTATCCGATCGCAGTTCGTACTTTCCTGGCTTCCCTACTTCGCCGCCCACGATGAAGTAAGGCCGCTCAAATTCCTTCAGAGTCACCGCCGCCTGGGGGTCGTGCAGATATCCGCGATACGCCTTCTGCACCGCCTCGCTGAACTGCTCCAGGTCCAACCCCTGCACCTCCACCATGCCGGCGTCTTTCAGCATGACGTAGCCGTCCGGCTGCACGGTCAGGGTCTGGTTGAATTCCGGTGCGACCGTGAAGCTGATCTCCACGACATCGCTGGGTCGAAGCCGGTAGAGCGGATGGCGCTCCCCTCCGAGTGTGGGGTTTCCCAGGCCATCCGCTCCTCCGGGTTTTGCGGCCGTTGTACCACTGCCTCCCGCTCCTGCCCCGGTAAAGCCGGATCGGGAAGTCTCTTTGTTTCCGCCCAGGTCTGTTTTCTCATCCTGCGCGAAAGCGGCCGGACAACACTCCAGAACCAACAACACGACTGCTATGGATCGGACGAATATGAAAAGGCGCTTCATTTCTCCTTGAGCCGTACCGTTCGCTCTGAGCGCCACTTGCTTGCATGACCCTCTACTGCGCAAGTTAAGCTCATGCTGGGGATCGAACAAGACATGGAAAGTGTCGTGCACCAAAGTAGAACGTTCTCCCTTTTCGGGAAACGCTCCTGGCGCACGAAGGGTCGTACTAAATCAATGGGTTGTGGAGATTTGTCTGTGTCAATCGCGCGAAAAGGGCTTGGGAGTACGTCTCTGCTCAGCGTACCCACAAAAGTAGACTTGCATGTTTGTCATGTCACAGGAATTGCAGACCAATCCTTTGCAGCCGGGGCGCCTGCAATCCGGCAGCAACGCGCATTTCGGGCGAAACCGCAGTGCGGGCGCCGAACCGTTCGTCTCCCCTCTCATCTCGTTGTGTTCGGGAGTTCCAGCTTTCCACAGCGCAACCTCCAGTTCCCCAACTTTCCGCCACACCGAAATTTCGATTCCCGTTTTGAACGCGGCACTCAGATATTGTTACTAGTTTCCTTGTAGAGCGAGCTTCTCCTCCCTACAATCGGCGCATCGTTTCTCTTGGAGTTTTTGGGAGACCTGCTTGACGAGTTTGCAGTCCGCCGCCGCTTCCGATGCTATGGGTGTCCTCATCGCGGACTCCAATCGCATGCAAGCCCAACTTCTGGCCAGCGCGCTGCGCCGCCGGCCGGAGTTCCACATCACCACCTGCCCAATGGACACCATCTCCATCCTCCAGGCGATCACCGCGAAACTTCCCCAGGTTGCCGTGCTGTCGTTGAGCCAGCCCGACAACGTCCTCGAAACCGTGATGACCCTGCGCCGCTTTAACCTTTCGCACCCCCAGATTCCGAAAGTTTTGCTGGTCGACACCTGCGACCGCGAACTCGTGGTCAGCGCGTTTCGCTCCGGTGCCCGCGGAATTTTTTCCATCACCGATGCCAACCTGCGCATGCTCTGCAGGTGTCTGCTGCGCGTAGCCGCCGGACAAATCTGGGCCAACACCGAGCAACTCAATTACCTGATGGATCTGGTCTCGGAAGTGCCCTCGCTGCGCGTGCTGAACTCTCGTGGGGGCAGCCTGCTGACACCGCGCGAGGAACAAGTCGTCGCCCTCGTCGCCGAAGGCCTCTCCAACCGCGAGATTGCCCGCGAACTCAATCTCAGCGAGCACACCATCAAGAAATATCTTTTTCGAATTTTCGAGAAACTCGGGGTCTCGACCCGTGTCGAACTCGTCCTCTACGCCGTGAACAACGGAGATCCCCGTCAGGCCGAGTGGCTGGGCAGCGCCGCCCGCGTTCCGCCCAGCTCCTGAGTCCGGCGATCACTGCCACTCCCATTGAAAACCCCGCGCTCTGCCCTGTATAACTTGGGACGGAATTCCTTGCCCGACGCCGCTTCCAACCCGGCCCCCGCGCCCCAACCCCAGCCCGAGCGGAAGTCCCGCCGCTGGACGATCGTTGCCGCCGGGCTGCTTCTGCTGGCGCTCGCTTTGGTCGTGATCTACACTAGCCGGGCCGCGTTCTCCAGTCCGCTCGCCCTGGTGGTCGTGGCGGCCATTGGACTCGCCGCTCTCCTGCTGCAACTGCGTCTTCGCAAAGACGTGAGCACCCAGGTCGGGAACGAGGTCCGCGCCCCACTATGGCTCAATGCCCTGGGAATCGTGTTCGCGGTCTCGGCGGTTTTCGCCGACGTCCTCCATCTCAGCGCCAACCTCATGCCGGTCGCCGCGTTGGGATCCGTTCTCTGCTTTGCCATCAGCGGCACCACGGTGTTGCGGGCACTCCGGAAGAAGAGGAAGTAGAAAGGGCTTCCGGCTCTCGGCGTTCGGCTTCCGGAAAACACTTTTGAAACGCTGGTCGGCACGGACGCTTTATGCGAACGTGAGAATCCTTGTTGTTTGAGATTTCGCTGACAGGAAGATTTTCCGGAAGCCGAGAGCCGAGCCGGAAGCCGAGACAAGCCTATCTCTTAAACTCTACCGCCACGGTCGTCTCCACAACCGCCGGCTCTCCATTCACCCGATACGGCTCAAACTTCCACCAGCGCAGCGCGTCCATCGCCGCCCGCGCCAGTACGTCGGGACCATTCAGCGCGTGCATGCTTACCACCGATCCATCCCGCCCCACCACAATATCCAGCGCGATCACGCCCTGCAGATTCGCCTTCCGCGCTTCCGCCGGATACGCGGGCTCCACCTTGTGGACCAGCAACTTCTCCATCACCTCCGCCGCGACCTGCGCCTGCGGCTTCTCCGTGGCCGACACTACCTCCGGGGTCTTCAACCCTGATTCCAACTCCTCCCAGCCCTGATTCCAGCGCCACCGGAACACAGCCGCCGCGATCGAAGCGAGGACGAAAAGGGTGAGAAAGATGATCCATCCCATCCCGCGCCGCTTCCTCCTCGGATTGCGTGGGCCTCCGCCTCCCGAACTTTCCCCGCTCGTTCCACCGGAATCCGTTTCCAGTTTCGCCACAGGAGCGGGAGCCGCGGTGAGCTCCGTCTCCGCCCTCACTGCGTTTGCCCAGGTTCGAATCGCCGCCTGCTGCTCGGCCGACAGCCCCACAAACTCAAGCCCGCAGCGCAGCTGATCCTGATAGCGCACCATCGCCCGCGTCCGCAGGGCCCGCGCCGCGGTCGGCAGTTGCACCTCAACCCCCACTGCCTCACCCGGAACCAGTTCGCCCGCCAGCATGGCCGCAATCCCGCGCTCGCACACGTTCACCGACCGCCCCGGCACGGTGTCGGGAATCCCCGACCGCAGCACCGTCACATCCAGCGGCGCCTGCACCTGAAACCGCGGCATCCGCCTCCGCGACGGCCCACTCCACCCCCGAACTTGTGCCTCAGTCGCCAAATTGCTCTCCGCGATTCCCTTTAAAGATTGTCATTCCGAGCGAAGCGAGGAACCTGTTTTTTGCTTGTGTGGGTCCGGATCACGGACTCGGACGGTGGAGCAAAAGCTCGGCTCGCTCTCATCGTTCTCCTCGCAAAATCCCCACTCCTCGCAAACGACGCGAGAAATGGGGCACCCTAACTTTTCAACTCCCCTGACTTCTTAACTCCCTTATCTCCTCAACTCCACGATCTCACTTCCCCGTGCAAACAGCACCACACTCGCCATTCCGACAAACAACCCATGCTCCACCACACCCGGCATGTCGCTCAGTTGTCGCGCCAGCCCATCCGCATCCGGAATCTGCCCGAACCGGCAATCCAGAATGTGATTGTGCTCGTCAGTCACAAAGGGCTTCCCATCGGCGCCGGTTCTGACGGATACCTGCGCCCCCAGAGCCGCAATCCGTTTCACCACCAAAGCCTGTGCAAACTGGATCACCTCCACTGGCAGCGGAAATTTCCCCAGCACCGGAACCTGCTTCGAGGCGTCCGCCACAATCACCAACTGCTTCGTCGCCGACGCCACAATCTTCTCCCGCAGCATCGCCCCGCCGCCGCCCTTAATCAAACGCAGCTGCGGATCGACTTCATCCGCTCCATCCACCGTGACCGCAATCTCCTGGCATTCGTCGAGCGTAGTGAGCGGAATCCCCAGACTCGCAGCTAGGTCCCGCGACCGATCCGAAGTAGGAATCCCACGAATCCGCAGCCCGGCCTTGACCCGCTCAGCGAGTAGCTTGATAAAGAATGCCGCCGTCGAGCCAGTGCCCAGCCCGACGACCTGCCCATCTTTCACGAACCGCAAACTAGCCCGCGCCGCCGCCTCTTTTTCCTGATCGTTCGCCATTTTGTTTCGCGCAGCACTCCCATTCCCAAAGGTTGTCATTCCGACCCCTGAGCAAAGCGAAGGGGGAGGAACCTGCTGTTCCTCTCGTACGAGGGCGTGCTCCTACCCCAAAATCCTCTCCGTATAAATCAAATACCCCGCCAGCACCAACCCAAACAACACTGTCAAAGCCGTGATCAGGTCCAGCACAAATCCCGCCGGCTCAAACGTCCCGGCATCCAACTGCCGCCGCGTCTTGCGATAGCGCACCAGCCCCGCCACCACCAACCCCACGCCCGCGACAATTGCGCCCGACCCCATCCACACCGACATCCCCGCCGTCCGCACCGGATGGCCCTGGAGCGCGGTCAGTTGCCGCATGGCAATCGCGAATCGCCCAATCGCGAATCCAAACACCACGATCGCCGCCCCGGTCCGCACCCAGGCGAGAAACGTCCGCTCATTCGCCAGGTGGTCGCGCGCCCGATTGGGATTGGAATTCTCCGACACGCTTTCTCCCCTAAGAGAGGCTCCGTCGCCGCTCCTCACAACCGCGGGAACACCGCCTGAAAAAACGATTCGTATCAGGGCACGCCTTCAGGCGTGCCGTAACGTCTAGCAAGAGTGCCCGCTTTAGCGGCTGCCCCCACGGCTGAAGCCGTTTCGCGCTTCGCTGGCTTCGGCGGCATCGCTGAAGGAATGCCCTGATATACGAATCAAACTTCGCAAGCCGCGCAACTCCCGCCGCCATTATTCCACAGCTTTCCCGATCACAACCCCCGCCCCCGCAAGATTCTTGATCAACTCGCCCGGCACGCCATGCCGATCCTTCAAATACTGCGGATCGTTATACGTCACCGAGACCTTGCCCACCGCGTCCTCCGCCACCAGCGCCTTGAGCGGCAGATCAATCGCCAGGCTCGGAGCCGCCACCATCAGCGGAGTTCCACCCTTTGGGCTCCCAAAGATCACGACCTTCGTCGGCCTCATCTTCAACCCAACCTTCTCCGCCTCGCCACTGTGATCGATGACGGCGAACACCTGCAGCCCATTCTCCACGAACGCCGCCTGTAGCCGATTTACCGTGTCATCGACCGAATAATGACTGGCCACCGCAAGCAATCCTTTCCCTTGCGCCATATCCTTCACCTCCGCAGATCGCTCGATTGTATGGAAAATCTCGCAGCGCTCCAACGACACGAGAGCAATCCATAGCTAGAATATGATTCGCATGAAAATCCGGGCGCTCACGTTGCTGACTTTCATCGCTCTCTCCGCAGCCGGGGGAGCCGTTGCCCAAGCCAAGCCGGAAGAGGTTGTCTTTCCCAGCGACGGACGGCAGTTGCACGGCTTTCTCTGGAAGCCTGAGGGCAGCGGTCCTTTTCGGGCGATCATATGGAATCACGGCAGCGAGAAGTTACCGGGCTCTCAACCGGCGCTGGCCAACTTCTACACCGCGCGTTCCTACGTATTTTTTGTTCCGCATCGCCGAGGGCAAGGCCGCTCCCCGGGGGACTACATCCAGGATCAGATCGCGCATGCCCCTCCGGGCCAGCGTGCCCAGCGCATGATCGACCTGCAAGAGGCCGAGGTCGACGACGTTATTGCCGGCCTCAATTATCTGAAGTCTCTGCCCTTCGTCGATCCCGCGAAGATCGCCATTTCAGGATGCTCCTACGGCGGCATCCAAACCCTGCTCGCCGGCGAGCGCGACCTGGGCGTAAAGGCGCTGGTGCCGTTCGCTCCGGGTGCGATGTCGTGGGGACAAAACCCGTTCCTCGAAGACATCCTGATTCGCGCGGTCGATCGTGCCCGAGCGCCCGTGTTCTTGATTCAGGCGGAGAACGATTTTAGTCTCGATCCCAGCCACGTCTTGAGCAAAGAGGCGAATAAGAAGCACAAAGACTTTCAATCCAAGATCTACCCAGCCTTCGGCAAGAGCCATCACGACGGCCATTGGGGATTTTGTTCCTCGGCAACTGAAGTGTGGGGAGCAGATGTGCTGGCCTTTCTGGAAGCACAGATGAAGGCTCAGTAAGGTTCTCTCAACGCTGCGCCGTCAGCATGCAGCTGCCGAATTAACAATGTTTTTGCCGTCGCGCGGAGCGGCGCTTTACTGCACGACCTGGCTGACGGATGCTGTGCTCTTGGCGATGTTGGAATCTCCTTGATACGTCACGGTGACCGTACTCGTCCCCGCCGGTAGCGATGACGTCGTCAGCGTTGCTTTGCCGGCGCTGAGTTGTGCTGTCCCCAGCACAGTCGTTCCGGCCGTGAAAGTAACTGGCCCCTTCGGGACCACGGTCGGCGAGGTGATCGTCGCTGTGAACTTCACCGCCTGACCTTGCGTCGACGGATTCGGCGACGAAGTGAGCGTAGCCGTGCTCGTAGCCTCCAGCACCACTTGGTTCAGCACAGCGGACGTGCTTCCTATATTGGTAGCGTCGCCTGTGTAGACCGCTGTCAACGGAAAGGCGTCGGCATTGAGGTTGGACTTGGTTAGAGTCGCCACACCGCTACTGTTGAGAGTCGCCGAGCCAATCGTGTAGATACTCCATCGGAACTGCACCTTCCCAGTCGGCTTGATTGAGCCAGACGAGGTAACCGTCGCGGTCCAAGTTACATTCTGGCCGTAGGTGGACGGATTCAAGCTTGAGGCGAGTGCTGTGGAAGTCGTGCCGGTTGGATTCACAACTTGCTTGAGCCCGGGTGACGTGCTGGCGGCGAAGGTGGAATCTCCCGAATAGGTTGCAGTAATCGTGAGGGTGCCTGCGGGCAGCGAGGAGGTGATTAGGGACGCGCTGCCTCCGCTCAATGACCCGGTGCCTAAGGTTGCCGAGCCATTGTAGAAGGTGACGATCTCGCCATTGGGTGGAGGCCCGCCAGACGAGTTTACACTGGCCGTGAAGGTGACCGGTTGACCGAACGACGAAGGATTGGGCGCGGAGACCAGCGTGGTGGTTGTGGGTCGTTGAGGTCCGGAATTGTTGAGTAGCACGCCGACGGTGTTGGAGTAAAGGTTCGCCACGACCACGTCTGGCTTGCCGTCACCATTGAGGTCCAGGACCGCGACCGAGGTCGGACCTGATCCACCTGAGCTGTAGGATAGCGCTGACTGAAAGGTCCCGTTGCCGTTTCCCAAGAGCACCGACACGCCGATGCCATAATTGGCCAGCAACAAGTCCAGCTTGCCGTCGCCGTCGACGTCCGCAACCACTATTTGATTTGAGGCGTAGGAGGAGCCGCCTGAGTTATAAACTGAGGCGGCCTGAAAAGTCCCGTCACCGTTGCCTAGGAGTACGCCCACCGTGCTGCTCCCCGAATTGGCCACTAACAGATCCAACTTGCCGTCTCCGTTTACATCCGCGACAGCTACCGACATTGCACTTACGCCGCCTGAGCTGTAGCTTACCGCCGCGTGAAAAGTGCCGTCCCCGTTGCCTAACAGAACACTCAGCGCTCCGGGCCTGCTGGTGGGACAAAAAATGTTCGCACCGCAGTCCGCTACCACGATGTCCGGTTTACCATCGCCGTTCAGATCCGCGACCGCTAGCCAAATTGCACCGCTGCCCGCATCGTAAGATGCACCTGCTCGAAATGTCCCATCGCCATTCCCCAGCAGGACCGCCGCTGTACCGTTTTGACCACCCCCACAGCCAGCGAACCTGGTGCCACAATCGAGTACAACAATGTCCGCGACGCCATCGCCGTTAACATCCGCGATTGCGACCGATTCTGGAAAATACCCGCCGGAGTCGTACGTCACAGCTGTCGCGAAGGTTCCGTCGCCGCGGCCCAGGAGCACACCCACCGTGTTGCTATCGCTACCAGCGTTGGCTACCACCAGGTCGAGTTTGCCATCGCCGTTCACGTCCCCAACCGCTAAGGAGAACGTAAAGCTCCCTCCTGACGAGTAGCTGACTGCTGGCTGGAAAGTCCCGTCGCCGTTGCCTAGCAAAACGCTCACGGTGCTTGAATCTTTGTTCGCCACCAGAAGATCGGGCTTGCCATCGCCGTTTACATCGGCGACCGCAACGTAATTGGACAGCGATCCACCCGAGTTGTAGGTCACAGCGGGAAGAAAAGACAGGAAATTTCCGGGAGAAACGCCAAGCTCTCTGTCCCAGGGTGCCGTGCGCTTCACTTGTGCTGGGACTGTCACGATGGTGAGCGTAGCGAGTGCGATCAGCACCGCGGCAAAGAACATCTTTAATTGTGTGTGAGTCCGCATGGCGATCTCCTTCTAAGTCCACGAGGATTGGGCACGAGCGCATTCGTGGACTGCCCCGAAGAACAAGAACGGCCTGCTCAGACAGAGTCGGCTTCCAGAAGAGACTCTGGTGAGGTATTCGCGATCTACCGGAGGACAATGCGCCCTCCCGGAAGGCTTGTCAAGGGGATACATAGACGCCAAGGATCCGATCAAGTCCGTAGTCATCACCTAGATCGAGCGCCGGTCTTTTTGATGCAGGCCGAGAACGACGAAGGTCTTGCCCCCAGCCATGCTTTGACCAAGGAAGCCACTAAGAAGCACCCAGATTTTCAACCCAAGCTATCTGCGCCGCACGTAACGGTGTAAACTCACCTGCTCGATCGAAATACAGCCGCGCTTGAGGAGCACTCTCGATGGACCCAAATATCCCTGCCGGAATCATCCTTGGTTTGATTGCCTGGTTTCTGTTGCGCTACCTGGCTGGCGGTATTTACACCGTCGATCAGAACGAGCGCGCGGTGAAGACCAACTTCGGACGCGCCGAAAGAATCCCCGGAGCCACAACTCTCAACGATCCTATCTCGGCCGGCCTCGACGACGAGGAAAAACAGCGCTACCAGTATCCCCAGATTCGCGTCATTATGCCGGGCGGTCCTTATTTCAAGTGGCCGTGGCAGAAGATCTACAAGGTTTCGATTGCCACTCAAACCGTCAATATGGCGTTTGATCCCGACACACCCGGCGCCAATCAATCCGGTACCATCGTGGACGCTGTCACGAAAGATCAGCTCAACACCGGACTCACCGGCCAGATCCGCTACCGCGTTTCCGAGCGGAATCTCTATGCCAAGATTTTCGGTGTCAAGAATCCCATCGCTCATGTGATGGGCTATTTCGTTTCCGTGTTGCGCGAGCGCATTGCCACCTTCGAAGCGCCCGCCGCTGCCGGCGCCGACCCCACCACGAGCGGCATCTCTATTAATGATCTTCGCAAGAATCTCCGCGACCTCAACGAACACATGGACCGCGAGTGCAGCTCCTCTGAGGCACGCTACGGCATCGTACTCGACGCCTCGCTGATCACCGGCATCGACCCGCCGCCCGAGGTCGAGTCCGCGCTCGCCGCCATCAACACCGCGCACAATATGGTTTCGTCCGACGTCAGTCTCGCGCAGGCCACCGCCGACCAGCGCATCGAGCAGTCCAAGCGCGCCGCCGAAATTGAAACCCTCAAAGCTCAAGCTGAAGTCCAGCCGCTCATTTCTCTGGCAGATCAATTATCCGCACTCAAAGGGATCGGGGAAGGAGCCTTGCGCGCGTACGTGCGTAACGTGCGTCTCGGCCTTTTCGGCAATGCCCAGCAGGTTGTCGTGGAGACCAAGCAATGACTCTACTTATCGCCGCCGCCGCAACGTTCCTCGCCTGCTTCGTTCTGGCGCCAGTGATCTTCTGGCTGCTGCGTTTCTTCGGCTTCTATGCAATCGTGGAAGAGCGCACGTGCAACGTCTATGTCCTGTTCGGCAAGGTAGTCGCGGTCATCGATGAGCCCGGGTTGCACCTGCTCCTCTTCAAGCTTGGCCTGAAGGCGCCGATTGTCCGCTGGCTCGGTAAGCTGTATGTCCTCGACATGCGGATCGACCAGCAATATCTCCGCAGCCAGCCGGTGAACTCCGAAGAAGGCGCGCCCATGGGCATCGGCATCTGGTATGAGATGTTCATCAGCGATCCCGTAGCGTTCCTATTCAAGAACGCCGATCCGCGCGGCTCGCTGGCTACCAACGTCAGCAATTCCACCGTCCGCTGCCTCAGCAACCTGAAGCTCGCCGACCTGTTGCAAAACCGCCACGCCATGAGTCAGACCGTGCGTGCCGAAGTTTCCCCGCAATCGCACGACTGGGGATACAAGCTGGGTTCGATCTACATCCGCAAGGTCCACTTTCGCGATGCCCAGATGATCGAGCAAATCGAAGAGAAAGTCGTGAACCGGCTACGCCAGGTCACTTCCTCGATCAAACAAGACGGCGCCAACCAGGTCAGCATCATTACCAGCACGGCCGAGCGCCAGGCGGCCGTTGAATTTGCGAAAGCAGCCGCCATGCGCCCTCGCATTGTTGGGGAGGCACTCAACAGAGTCGCGGCGGATCCCGATGTCGAAGAGGCGATGTTCGAGATTCTCGAGATTCAGAAGATCATCGACAGCAAGGCGCGCATCACGCTGATTCCAGAGAAGGGCGGCATTCTTCCCGAACTGCTGGCCTCTACTTCTCGTGCGACGGACGCACCGTCTCCATCACCTGTGCGCCCGAAGGGTCCTGCCACGGCCCAGAGTTAAACAGGGGAGCCCAGTTCGCGACGGTGCCACTCGCCGTCGAGTAGACTATTCGCGGAGAAAATGAACCATGCCAAACGCCCGGCAGTCCACCCTCGCAAGAACCATCCTGGCGATCGCCCTCGCAGCTTCCACTATTTTCGCGGCGCACCGAGCTCAAGCCCAGGCCGACTACCAGCCCACTCCTGAGAACCTGCAAGCCCGCCGCGAATTCCAGGACATGAAGTTCGGGATGTTCATTCACTGGGGCGTCTACAGCGTTCTCGGCGACGGCGAATGGATCTTCCACGAGCGCCATCTCAAAGTCGACGAATACAATCGCCTGCCGGCATTTTTCGATCCCGAAAAATTCGACGCCCAGGCCTGGGTCGCCCTCGCCAAAGCCGCTGGCATGAAGTACATCACCATTACGTCGCGCCATCACGACGGCTTCGCCATGTTCGACTCGAAAGTCTCGGACTGGAACATCGTGCAGCGGACTCCTTATAAGAAGGACCCACTGAAGATGCTCGCCGACGAGTGCCACCGCCAGGGCATCAAGCTCTTCTTCTATTATTCGCAACTCGACTGGCATAATCCCGACTACTTCCCGCGCGGCGCCACCAGCTGGAATAACGGCCGCCCCGACCACGGCGACTTCAACGCCTACCTCGACAACTACATGGACGGCCAGTTGACCGAACTGCTCACCAACTACGGCCCCATCGGCGGCATCTGGTTCGACGGCATGTGGGATAAGCCCGACGCCGACTGGCATCTCACCAAAACTTACGCGCTCATTCATCAGCTTCAGCCAGCCGCGCTGATTATTCCCAACCATCATCAGACGCCGCGCCCCGGCGAAGACGTGCAGACTTTCGAGCGCGATCTCCCCGGCCAGAACACCGCCGGATTCAATACCAAGTATGTGAGCACGAATATCCCGCTGGAAAGTTCCGACACCCTGAACGGCGCCTGGGGATTCAACATTGGCGACAGCAACTACAAGAGTCGGGAAGAATTGGTGCGCAAGCTGGTCCGCGCGGCGGGAAACAACTCGAACCTGCTGCTGAACATCGGGCCGTACCCGAACGGCGAGATCGATCCGCAGTTCGTCAGCCGCCTGCACGCCGTCGGCGAGTGGCTCGCAAAATATGGAGACTCGATCTACGGCACTCGCGGAGGCCCCATCCTGCCCGGCGACTGGGGAGTCACCACGCAAAAAGAAAATAAAATTTACGTCCACGTGCTGAATTGGGGATCGCCCCTGCTGGCGCTGCCGCCGATCGCTGGAAAAATATCAGCAGCTCAGGTGATGATCGACGGCGCCAAAGCAGACGTCACGCAAAACCCAGACGGCGTAATCCTGAAACTTCCCGCCCCCAAAGCCGACGAAGTCGACCGTGTGATCGTGCTGACAGTCGCCAAATAGCTTGTCATCCTGAGCGGCGTCTTTTTGCCGCGAAGGATCTATGCAACTGGCGGGAAGTGCATGGATCCTTCGCGCGCAAAGAACGCGCGCTCAGGATGACAAATCTGCTTCTTGGAATCACGCCTTCGCCGCCCACAGCCCACCGTGCTGGTAAGCCAGGTTCCCGATCTGCCCCGCCCGGGCGGCGGCGACCCCGGTTTCCACCGGAGCATTCGGCTCTTTGCGCGACTTGATGCAATCGAAGAAATTCTCCATGTGGGAAATGGTGCCGTCGAGCACGCTGAGTGCAGTGAGCGCAGGATTCTTCTCCTCCTCCACGTGTTCGCGATGAACCGTGAACCCGCTGCGATTGATCTTCAACGTCGCATCCGTGCCGCGAAACTCCAGCCCACCGTCGTCGATCGACGAGTTCATCATCCCCTCATACACCACATCAAACCCGGGATAACGAAACGCCGCCTGGATCGTGTCCGGACAGTCCCACTGCTCGAAAATATATTTATCCGCGATCATCACTGCGTTGCGCGGCTGGTCGGCCTTCATGGCCCAGTGCACTACATCGATCCAGTGCGTGAATAAGTCGGTCATCGCGCCGCCGCCAAAATTCCAGAACCATCGCCAGTGGTCGAACTTCTCCTGGCTGAAGGGCTGGTCAGGCGCGGATCCAAGCCAGGCCTTCCAATCGAGTGCCTCTTGATCCATCGGCTTCGGCGGCCGGCTCCGGTGATAGTTCTGCCACCAGTAGGTTCGCACCTGCACCACGCGGCCGAGCCCGCCTCCCTGAATGATGTCGACGGCATCGCGAAAATGGCTCCAGCTGCGCTGCTGCATGCCGCACTGCAAAATTTGCTTGCTGGAACGCACCGCGCGGGTCAGCGTGGCGCCTTCCTCCACGGTGTGGGTAACCGGCTTTTCCAGATAGACGTCTTTGCCCGCTTTCAGAGCATCCACTGCCATGGGGACATGCCAGTGGTCGGGGGACGCAATGATCACCGCATCAATATCCTTCGCCAGCACTTCCCGATAATCCAGGTGCGCGGTGGCGAGCCCGTTGGATTTCTGCACGATAAAATCGCGGTTCGGACCATACACGTCGCTCACGGCCACAATCTGGTAAGGCGCGACCTTGTCCGCGGCATCGAGAAGTCCTCGCATTCGGTGCCCCGCTCCGATGACTCCAATGCGAAGCGTGTCGTTCGCGCCAAACACCCGGGTCGAAGCCAGCGCAGTCAGTCCGCTTGCAATGATGAAACTGCGGCGAGTAATCATGGATAGGTCCTCCGGTCCGTTTTGGACGGAATGATCCTATCAAGTTTCGGGCGGGAGACAAGAGTTCAATGACCGGCAGTCAAAAGGTCAATTCGCCTCATTACGTCAACTGTCGTGGATTCCAGCGCACAAGCGGCGTACATTGCTGTCTATGAAGCGATTCAGTTGGCTGCTCTTGCTGTCACTCGCCATGGTCTATCCGGCTTTCACTCAAGAAACTGCAAACAAGATGTTGAAGGTCAGTCTTCGCAGTGAAAGCCCGTCGTGCAATATCAATGGCGATCTACAACTCGAAATCACTAGAGAGAATGTCGGCGCTCCTGATCTGATTGTGCCTCGCTGGTGGGGGTGGGGAGGAGGTCGGACAAATATCTGGGTCTACGACGACAAAGGCAAAGAGGTGGTGACAACGTTCTTGGCAGATGAACCGCCACCACCGCCAAAGCCTTGGGATTTCATCCTTCTGGATAGAGGCGAGTTCGTTGGAACACGCGTGAACGAGCCGGTCAAACATTTCGTCAGCAAGCCCGGTGTGTACGAACTCGTGGTCGAGTACGCGAGCTACTTGTCAGAGCAGGATGCGAGGGAAGTGATGAAAATGCCCGATACTCCATTCTGGTCGCGAGAACGTGGATCGTTGCTATCGAACCGCATCAAGGTGATCGTTACCAAGTAGTCCACTGGCGAAAAATCCCCATAGCGCGCACCGACCTCAATCGATTCCGCAGCACCTTTCATCGCCCCAACTTCTGCTAAAATCCCTGCCGTGAAAAGACGAACATTACTCCAAGCGATCCCTGCCGCGGCGCTCCTTCCCGCGTCCCTTTGGGCTGCCTCTCAGCAAGACAGCGCCAACTCCAAGCAGGCCTCGGCCGGCGTCTATGAGCTCCGCGTCTATCACGCCGCTCCGGGGAAATTGGCAGACCTGCTCACACGCTTCCGCGAGCACACCATCAAGCTCTTTGACCGGCATGGCATGAAAAGCGTCGCCTACTGGACGCCTGTCGATGAGCCCGACAAGAGCAACACTCTGATCTACATCCTCTATCATCCCAGCCGCGAAGCGGCCGCCGCTAACTGGAAATCCTTTCAGGACGACCCGGAGTGGAAGAGTGTCCACGACAAGTCCGAGGTGAACGGCAAGCTCGTGGACAAAGTGGACTCCACGTTTATGGCCCTAACCGACTTCTCCCCTCCGTTGCGCTAAGAAGACTAAGAAGTAAGGAAGGAAGAAGAACGATAAACCTACCGCCGCGTGCCCCATCTCTCGCGCTTCCGTTGCGCGAGAATCGGCCATCAGGGCCCTACCGTTACCTGCAGAGGCCCGGGCGTTTTCAGGTCGGTTCGGTAAATCAGATTCCTCGGCGCCACCTCACCCACGGCGTCGACATGAACAACATATCCCCCATGCGGAAGCGTCTCGCCAAACGGCAATTCCTTGGCAACCGTACCCCGCCGCAGCACGAAATGCTGATATCCGATGGCGGTCGCCCGGCCATTCTCCGCCACCGCCAGCACGTAGTACGTCAAATCCATATCGTCGGGCGAGGTGTTGGTAACTTCCACGCTCCCTTCAATCCGGTTCGCGCTCACATGCGCCGGCGCCTTCCAATTCAGGGTCAGGGCCGCCAGCACCCGCAGCACAAATCCCTTCTGCACCGCCGACTCCCGATTGCCAGCTTCGATCGCCGACACCGTAAACTGAAACTCTCCCGGACGCTCCGGCTCCCCGTGGAGGAGTCCGTTATCCTCGAGTTTCATGCCCGGCGGCAGCGTTCCCTTCTCAACCTTCCAGTGAAGCGTCGACACGCCGCCGTGCGCGTGCAGGCGAAGCTCATACGGTCGATGCGGGTAACCGGCCGGCAGTTCAGAATCGTTTTCGATGACCAGGACCCGCTGGTCCTGCGGCGCCGCCGGCGCGCCCTCAGCCTGAACCGGCTCATCTCCCGCCCCAACCAGCTCAAGTTGGCATCCCGCCATCCCCACGGCACCCGCCAACAGCAGGACCAGTTTCAGAACCCGCCGCGTTTTTTCCAACTTCGTCATCTTGCCCACCTTAAATCGATCAGCGCGATCTGCGGCCCCAACCCCGATTCCCTACTCTCCCATAATTCTCCCACTTCCGTGTAAGAATGTTCTGCCGACCCAATCTTGCGCCCGCCACCCAAACGTACTCTTTCGTAGCGGTGCACTTCGAGAAGAACGATTCGTATCAGGGCTTCGCTTCAGCGATGCCGCCAGAGCGAATCAGGGGCTAAACGGCTTCAGCCGCTGGCTCCGGCCGCTAAAGCGGGCATGCGTGACAGCTTCCGTGGCACGCCTGAAGGCCTGCCCTGATACGAATCGCCACCCTCTAAACTGCACCACTACCCCAAAACCGAGGTCACATTGACTTGGATTTGAGATTTCTGAAAAACTAGGCTCTGTAGAGGTCTTGTTTTCGCGTTCCGCATTTTGAGTATTGTCTATGGAACTGTTGCTCAATCTAGCGTGGCTGCTGTTAGCGCTGCCGGCCTATTGGCTGTGGCGCGTCTCCAGAACTGCCCCCGCTGGCCGTAAGATCAGCTCCCGGCAGTGCCTGCTGGCGTTGGGTTGCATGCTGGTCATCCTCTTCCCCGTGGTTTCGGCCACGGACGACCTCTGCGCCATGCGCACCGAAATGGAAGAATCGCCGGCCAGCAAGCGCACCATCCGGCAAGCCAGCCCTGACAAAGTCTCGGCCTGGAAGTGGCAGAGTCAGCCCGCACTAGCCGGATCAGCTAATTTCTTGATTGTGAATGACGAGGACTGGCAGCAATCGCCGGCCGCCTCTCTGTCTGTGCCGGCAGCGCCCGCCATCGAGCGGGTTGGCCGCGCTCCTCCCGATTCTTTCCCCGGTTAATCCCCCGCATCATCTAGTTAAAACAATTACGGCGAAGTGTTTATCAATCTTCGCGGAAACGGTTGGGCGGAAAACGAGATAGTCGGCGGATTCGCCCGCCGGACACAACTCGTTGCCGAATCCCCTTTTCCCGCACCGGACCAGTGGATGGCCCGATGGAGTTCCTGAATGCAGTGGAAATTTCTTAGCGTAGCGGTGGCCCTCAGCGCCGCCAGCCTGCTGGCCCAAACCGCGCCCCAGCCTGCGCCTTCGCCTGCGCTCGAAGTCTGGACGTGGGACGCGGTCAAGGACCGCTTCCATCTGAACAACACGACGCTGATGGCGGGCAAGCTGAACATTGATGAATTGAAGGCGCAAGAAATCACAGCCCATCTCCGCCCCAATCCCGACTTCACGCTGACCGCGGACGGCACCCAGCTCAGCCCCAGCCACGGGGTGTGGCAGCCTTTTGCCGGCACCTTCGTCTCGCCCGGCGTCAGTTATTTATTCGAGCGGCGGAACAAGCGCGGGTTGCGCTACGAGGCCGCCAGGCAGGGCACCGCCATCGGCATCGCCCAGCAATCCGACTCGGAACGCACTCTGCTCTTCAATCTGCGCAGCGCTTTCGTCGGCGTCCTCCAGGCCAAGGCTGTATTGCGCCTCGCGCAGGATAATCTGGAAGCCTACGACAAGATTCTGAAAGTCAGCCGCGACCGCTTCCAGGCCGGCGACATCGCCCGCATCGACCTCGACCGGCTCGAGCTTCAGCGCCTGCAATTCGAATCCGACGTGCAAACCGCGCTGGTCAACCTGCGCACCACCAAGATCAACTTGCTCGCTCTGCTCGATGATCGCAGGCCGGTCGACAGCTTCGAACTCGATGGACCGTTCGAATTCAGCGAGGCCATCCTCCCGCTCGACGACTACCGCAAAGAAGCCCTGGACGCGCGCCCGGACCTGCGCGCCGCAGTGCTTTCGGTGAAACAGTCGGAAACCAACTACCAGCTCGCCGAGGCCAACGGATCCACCGATCCGACGATCGGCGTCTGGTTCACCCACAACGGCTCGTTTAACAATCCCGACGCCCTGAACACGCTCGGAGCCAGCGTCAGCATCCCGCTCCGCTTTTTCGACAGGAACCAGGGCGAGAAGCTGCGCACGAAAATTGATATCAAGCGCAACGAGAAGCTGCGCGACGGCGTCGAGACCCAGGTCTACAGCGACGTGGATTCCGCCTACGCCACTCTCGGCAGCAACATTAATCTTCTGAAACCGTACAAGCGCCAGTATCTGGAGCAGGCCGTCCGCGTGCGCGACACGGTTTTATTTTCCTACCAGCACGGCGGCGCGTCGTTATTGGATTTTCTGAATGCGGAAAGCGACTACCGCACGGTGCAGCTCAATTACGTGAATCTGATCGGCTCCTATCTGACGGCGGCCGCACAGTTGAACCTGGCGGTGGGGCGCGAGGTAATCCAATGAAAGAACGAAGAGTTTTATTCCCGAGTCAAACCGTCGACGCGCGCAACTGCGTGCCCGGTTCTCGCTGGCTCCCGCTGCTGCTTTTACTGGCGGCCCTTGGCGCCGGCTTGGCCTGCTCGAAAGACACCCCAGCTGCTACCAGCACACAGCCCATCACCCTCGATCCCGACGTCTTCGATACCGATCAGCCGCAGCTATTCAAGACCGCGAAGGCCGAGACCCGCGCGCTGCCCACGTTAGTCACTGCCAACGGCGTCGTCTCCCCCGACGTGAACCGCACCATTCACGTCACCTCGCTCGGCGGAGGCCGCGTCATCGATCTCAAAGTAAAGCTGGGCGACACAGTCAGCAAAGGCCAGACGTAGCTTGTGATTTCCAGTCCTGACCTGGCCTCCGCCATGTCCGATTATCAAAAGGCGAAGGCCGACGAAGTTCTCTCCCGTAAAGCTCTCGACCGCGCTCAGATGTTGTTTGACCGCGGCGCCATCGCCGCCAAGGACCTGGAAGCCGCGCAGGACGCTGAAGACAAAGCCAAAGTCGACGTGGAGACTGCCGAGCATCACATTCAGGTTCTGGGCGCCGACCCCGCCCATCCCAGTCCCCTGATCGATTTGAAAGCCCCGGTTTCCGGCACGATTGTCGAGCAAAACATTGCAGGTTTCGAAGGCATCAAGAGCCTCGACAACACTCCCAACCTTTTCACCATCGCCGATCTCGGTCAGGTATGGATCGTCTGCGATGTTTTCGAAAACGATCTGGGCGAAGTTCATCTCGGCGATGCCGCCGAGATCCATCTGAACGCCTTCTCCGATCGCATGTTCAAAGGCAGTGTCGCCGACATCTCCCGCGTGCTCGACCCCAACACTCGTTCCGCCAAAGTTCGCATCGTGCTTGGCAATGCCGATGGCGCGCTCCGTCCCGGCATGTACGCCGTCGCCACCTTTCGCTCGCGCAAGCTGACCAACCGCGTTGTGGTGCCCGCCACCGCCATCATGCGCCTGCACGACAAGGACTGGGTCTTCCGCAAAGAGGGCGGCAACCGCTTCCGCAAGATCGCGGTCCAGGCCGACGGCCTGGCTCCCGATGGCATGCAGGAAATTCGTGACGGCGTGAAGCCCGGCGACGTCCTGGTCACCAACGCCCTCGAGTTCTCCACCGAAGTGGCGGAAAAGAAAGCGGGAAACTAAGGCATGATCCGCAAGGCTATCGATTTTGCCCTGACCAATCCCCTGCTGGTGCTGGGAGGTGCGCTGGTCCTGTTCGTGTGGGGCATCATTTCCTTCCGCAACCTGCCGATTGAAGCCTATCCCGACGTCGCCGACACTTACGTGCAGATCATCACGCAGTGGCCCGGGCACGCCGCCGAGGAAGTCGAGCAACAGATTACCGTTCCGCTGGAAGTGCAACTCAACGGAGTACCGCACCTGACCCACCTCCGCTCGGTGTCGTTGATGGGCCTGTCGATGATCACGCTGATCTACGACGACGAGATCACGACCTTCACCGCCCGCCAGGAAGTGCTCGACCGGTTGGCCCAGGCCAGCATGCCCGCGAATGTGAATCCCGGCTTGGGCCCCGACTATAGCCCGACCGGGCAGGTCATGTTCTACACGCTCAAGAGCACCAACCCCAAGTATGACGTGATGGAACTGAAGGCCCTGCAGGACTGGTACGTGCTCAACCAGTTGAAGTCGGTTCCCAATATCGTCGACGTCAACATTTTTGGCGGACCGACTCGTGAATACCAGGTGCAACTCGACCCGGGGAAACTGGTTTCTTTCGGCCTCTCCATCGCCACGGTCGAGCAGGCGCTGGCCAACAACAACATCAACGCCGGCGGCGGATTCATCGAGCGTGGACAGCAGGCGCTGAATGTCCGCGCCGTTGGCCTCATGCAGACCACCGACGACATCGCGGCGACCGTCGTGAAAGTGCAGAATGGCACTCCGGTCCGCGTCCGCGACCTGGGCAACGTCGTCCAGGCCCCGAAGGTGCGCCTCGGTCAGCTCGGCAAAACCATCCGCAAGGAAGATGGCACCATCCTGAACGATAACGACGTCGTCGAAGGCATCGTCCTGCTCCGCAAAGGCGCGGTCGCCGAAGAGGCCCTCGACGAACTGCACAAGAAAATTGATGAGTTGAACGGGACCAAGGACAAGCCCGGCCTGCTGCCCGCGGGTGTAAAGTTCATTCCTCACCTCGACCGCAGCGATCTCGTCCACTACACCACCCACACGGTGTTGACAAACCTTACGCATGGCGTGCTGCTGGTAACTCTGATCCTCTTCTTGTTCCTCGGCAACGTGCGCAGCGCCCTGGTCGTCACTTTTACGATTCCATTTTCGCTGCTGTTCGCATCGATTCTTCTCGACCTGCGGCACATCCCCGCCAACCTGCTTTCCCTCGGCGCGCTCGACTTCGGCATGGTGGTCGACGGGTCGGTGGTGATGGTCGAGAACATCCTTCGCCACGGCAGCTTCTCCAACCACAAAAAGACTTTCCTCGAAGTTGTGGGCACCGCGGCGCACGAGGTCAACACGCCCGTCTTCTTTTCCCTGACCATCATCATCGTGGCCTACCTGCCCATCTTCACCCTGCAGCGCGTGGAAGGCCGCCTGTTCAGCCCCATGGCATGGACCGTGGCCTTCGCTCTGCTGGGCGCTCTGGTGTTCTCGCTTTTCATTGCTCCGGTCTTGTGCCTGCTGCTTTTCCGGGGAGGCATCCACGAGTGGCGCAATCCCGTGCTCGAGTGGGTCAACCGCACCTACGGACGCATCTTGGATTGGTGTTTCGATCACCTCAAGCTCACGCTTGGCGCCGGACTGCTCGCCATGGCCCTCATGTTGTTCCTGGCCATGAGCGGAATCATTGGCTCTGAATTCCTGCCCCACCTCGATGAAGGCGCGATCTGGGTCCGCGGTACGCTGGCTCCCAGCACCGGACCGTCCACCGGAATCGATCTGGCGGAGCGCGCCCGCCTTACGTTAGTCCGCGATTTTTCCGAAGTCACCCAGTCCGTCAGCCAGGTTGGACGGCCCGACGACGGCAGCGATGCCAGCGGTTTCTACAACACCGAATTCTTTGTCGATCTTCTGCCCCGCGAAAAATGGCGGTCACAATTCCACGGCAAAAAAGACGACTTGATCGCGGCCATGGACAAAGATCTCCAGCAGTTCCCTGGAGTCGACTGGAACTTTTCGCAGCCCATTTCCGACAACGTCGAAGAAGCCGTCAGCGGGGTGAAAGGCGAGCTCGCCGTAAAGCTGTTCGGAGCCGACTTGAAGACCCTCGAAGAAAAAGCCGACCAGATCCAGGGCGTCATGAGCCAGATTCCCGGCGTCGCCGATCTCGGCACCTTCCAGGTCCGCGGCCAGCCCAATGTGAACTTGAACGTGGACCGCGCCGCCGCCGACCGCTTCGGCATCAACGTCAGCGACATTCAGGATGCCGTCGAAACCGCCGTCGGCGGCAAAGCCGTGAGCCAGATTCTGATTAACGAGCAGCGCTTCGACATGACGGTTCGCTACCAACCCCAGTTCCGTCAGACCGTCGAAGACATCGCCAACATCCGCATCCTGGCGCCGTCCGGAGAGCGGGTTTCGCTGGCTCAACTCTGCAAAATCACACTCGACGATGGCGCCTCCACGATCTATCGCGAAGGAAACTCCCGCTATATCGCTATCAAGTACAGCGTGCGTGGCCGCGATCTCGGCAGCACGGTGCGGCAGGCCATTGAAGATGTGGGCGAGAAAGTGAAGTTGCCCGAGGGCTATCACCTCGACTGGACGGGAGAATACGAAAGCCAGAAGCGCGCCAACCGCCGCCTGGCACTTATCGTTCCCCTCACCTTGCTGCTGATGTCTTTCATCCTCTACACCGCCTTTGGCTCGTGGAAGTGGGTCACATTTGTGCTCGCCGTGGTCGCCCTCGCTCCGCTGGGTGGATTTCTCAGCCTGCTGATCACGGGCACTCACTTCAGCGTGTCTTCCGGCCTCGGCTTCCTCGCCCTGATCGGGGTCTCCGTCGAAATTGGTGTGATCATGCTGACCTACATCAACCAGCTACGCACCCGCGGATTTTCCGTGCGTGACGCCGCCAAGGAAGGCGCATCGCTCCGCCTGCGCCCCATCATGATGACCATGCTGGTCGCGACTCTCGGCCTGTTGCCGGCCGCCATGTCGCACGACATCGGATCGGACTCGCAGCGTCCCTTCGCCATCGTGATCGTCGGCGGCCTGATCGTGGAGCTGTTCATTTGCGTGATCCTGTGGCCCGCCCTTTACGTATTCTGGGCGCGCCCCGGAGATCGCCTCCCCCCGCCGGAGCAAGGCTTCGTCGAAGAAGGCGAACACGTCGACTAGAGAGAGGACGAAAGCAGATTGGGCCTGTGGTGTAAGGAACACGGCGGGCGTCGACTTCGGTCGACGTTCGCAGTTGCAAGTTCGAATCTTGCCAGGTCCACCAATTTCAGCTGTCAGCTGAGTCAAACGAAACCAAACTTCTCGGCCACGGATTCACGCGGATTTCCACGGATTGAACTGCGCGAATCAAGCTCTGGAGCCTTCGGGGAAAGAGATAGGCAGGGTTAGCAAGGAACTACTAGCTAGAAGCTGAGAGCTGATGGCTGACAGCTGCAAAAAAATAAGAGTTCCGAGGTGGTGTGGGGTCCGTTCGTCTCGGCCAGTAGCTCGCGTTTGACCCTTGCTCGACCTGCTCTCGCTGCTTCCCTTGCGGGGTGCTGCGCGCGATCTTCGCTTGGGCTCCGGGCTCACCGCCAACCGGATAAACCTACCCTACGCCTCGGAACTCTATCTTGCCTTCAACATTTCTTCTTCGTTCGCCTCGACCAGCGCTTTGCTATAGACCCTTGCTCGCCCTCCTTCCCAATCTCGCGATCAGGAAAGTGACTCCGCTCGAGCCCCGGACGCCGCACCAACCGGAAAAACTTAAGAAGCTGTCAAAGAACGATCCTGTTCTACTCCTTCTATTTTTCCAGTCAATGAAAAATACGCGGTTGTAAGTACTTGTCTTTTCAATCGAGTGCAGGTCGTCCACAAGCCTATGACCGGATTTGGTGCAGTACTGCCATGCATTTTTCCTGAAAGCCTTGTCCGACGCGGCTTTCCGCAGCATTCATCGGCCGAAGACACACTTGGCTTGGACGCGAGCGATTGTTTTTGAATTGTGAAAATCGTGCACTTCCCGCGCCCCGCAAGGAGTTTCGAGATTGTGCATGGAGAGCGACTCTTGTGAGCCAGCACTCTCGGCATGACTTTTTGTGCAGCCCTGGGTTACCCTTGCTGTTCCAGATTGCACCCAAAGGCTAAGTGTGAGCACTGCCGTCATCACTTCCAAGAAACGTTCGGTTCTGTCGCGCCTCATTTTCCAGGTCGAGCTGGTGCTGGTGGCCATCGCGTTCGTGGTTTATGCCCTTTTGGCTTCGATCAACCAGCCCGCTTCCCTGTGGGTCATAATGGTGGCGACCCTCACGGTAGGCAACCTCGTAGTTCCTCTCTCTTTCGGCAGCCGCCGCTTGTACGTGGGGCGGCCGCTCCCGTGGAACTGGGTCGCATTTTTCCCCATCCAAATCATTTTCGGCGTGATCTGCGGCGTGAGCTCGATACTGTTCCTACAGCTCACCAAAATCGATCCTGAGCCATTTTGGTTTCTCTTCTCCAAAATCGGTTATTTCTGCATCGTCGTCGTGGTAATCGTCAACGTTATTGCGTACGGTGTCGAAGAACTCCAACGAAAGCTGAAACAACGCAACCAAGTGCTGGAGCAGACCGTCGAGAAAGGAACGATCGCCCTGCAGCAGCAGGAGGAAGAACTCAAGCGAGCGCGCGAAATCCAGCAGATGCTGTTGCCCAGCAAGCTGCCGCAACTTCCGGGTGCGCAGATTTCCGGAGCGTGGCAACCCGCACGCGAAGTCAGTGGAGATTACTTCGATGTGATTCAGCTTGACGAAAGGCGGATTGGAATTTGTGTGGGCGATGTGGCGGGAAAGGGAATCACGGCCGCGCTGCTGATGGCCAATCTCCAGGCATCCTTTCGTGCGTTTGCCACCGCGGATGCGACGCCCGAGGTCGTGTGCACCAAGCTGAATAAGTTTCTTTGCGCGAACATCGCTTCTGGAAAGTTCGTTACCTTCTTTTATGCCGTCCTCGACGCCGAGAAGCGCACGCTGGTCTACGAAAATGCCGGTCACTGTCCTGGGCTATTGATCCGAGAAAATGGCGCGGTCGAATCGCTGCGCGGCGGCGGAGCCGTGCTCGGCGCGCTCCCGGACTGGGTTTATCAGGACTACACCGCGCAGCTTCAGGCGGGCGACAAGCTTCTGCTCTGGACCGACGGCATCACCGAGGCGGAGAACGCCCAACTGGAAGAATTCGGTGAGGAGCGCCTCCTTGAGGCTGCCCGCATCGAAGTTACAACCGCGCTGGACACGCAGCGAGCCATCATGCAGCGCGTGACCGCGTTTTGCAGCGCCAACTTCCGCGATGACGCAACCCTGCTGGTGTTGAGAGTTTCTTAAGTGAGAATTGGATAACCGACGTCGATAAGGGTTATGGCGATTTCAGCATGAACCGTGACACTCTTCACTTGGTCGAGGAGGTCACATTGCGGATGAACGAGTAAGGACTTTGCGCTTCCGGATCGCCTGGCCACCCTTTGCCGGATGAATTCGCCAGTCTTGAGAGTCTGTCGATGTCGGTCGGACGGATGGAGTTTGTCACCTCACAACGGGACGTGTTCAGGATCTTTGCCCCGATTGCCTTCAGATAATCAGGCACCGCGGCCGCCTCAATCAAAACCTTTCCCGATCCCACCCAGTGGCGGTCTTCGCCATTCTTCTTCACACCGGAAACCCAGAATGAATCACCTGTTTCCATATCAACGTAATTGCCGCCAGATTCTCCGCGTCGTTGCCCCTTAAGCTTCATCAACCCTCGGCCATTGAAGTACAGCGTCCGACCGGTCTTCGATGAAGTCACGTAGCCAATCCAAGCGGGACCGTTATCGGAATGGCCGGTCTTAAGCTCGATGTACCTTAGGAGTTTCACGGTTCCAAGTGTGCCACGCCAACTGGAACCCGATCAACTGTTGCAATCAGCGCTCACAGACAGGGCAGTCGATCGACAGCCCTGATCTTTCTTCGGGACGTCCCCCTGCCCCGCACCGACATTCTTCCTTTATCTTCGTTTCTTTCTTGGCCTTCAAACAGAATCCCCCCAGAGAGCAGATTTCGCTTGACAATAATCGCATGCTTATATAAGTTCACACTTACTAATAGATTCCGATGCCGAACCTAAACGCCTCCTTCGCCGCCCTCGCCGATCCCACCCGTCGCGCAATCCTGGCGCGTCTCGCACTGGGTGAGGCGACAGTCATGGAACTGGCGAAGCCCTTCGAGATGACGCAGCCCGCGATCTCGCAGCACCTGAAAGTGCTCGAAGAAGCGGGACTCATCGTCCAGCGCGTCGACGGCACCAAGCGCCCTCGTCGCCTAGCGAAGGCCGGCATTGATGCGATGGATCAATGGCTGGCGATGTTGCGCAAAGCTCTAGAGAAGAACTACGAGCGGCTCGATGGGGTTCTGGCTGCAATGCAATCCGACACAGAGAGGAAAAAACGATGAACGCTATGACTATGACGAAGATGACGTTAAAAACCGAAGGCGATACACATATCGTGGTGACCAGGCATTTCGCGGCGCCTCCCGAAGCCGTGTACCGCGCGCACACCGATCCGAAAATAATTCAGAAATGGCTGCTTGGCCCCGAGGGCTGGACCATGCCCGTCTGCGTAAGCGACGCGCGGCCCGGCGGCAAGTTCCGCTATGAGTGGTCTCACCCCAAGCAGGGCAGCTTCCACATAACCGGCGAGTACGTCGAACTCGAGCCGCCCAGCAGGATCGTTCATGTCGAGCGCATGCACCTGCCCGATCCCACGCCTGACAACCACGTTGAAACCAGATTCGAGCCCGATGGCACCGGAACATTGCTGACGATACGCATGACCCTGCCCGATGCCGAAACTCGGAAAACAATGCTGGCGACCGGCATGGAACACGGCATGGAAGCGAGCTACGTCCGCTTGGAAAAATTGATCTAGACCTTTTCTAAAGGACAGGTTCGCGAAGCGAGCGATCAGGCCGGCCTCGCTTCGCGCCGCTTCTCGAAACCGCATGAAGAACTTTCTGTGGCGGCCTACGCTTCCGCTTTCTTCTTACGGTCCTCGGTATGGGCTCGCCCTTTGCCCTTTGGACCGCGGCCCGTCCCCGCAATGTCGGCGATGGTCGTGTTCTCCAGAATCTTCGCCGCCGCATCCCGCACCGCCAGAAATACCTCATACAACGCACGATGATCGGAGTCCTTCGCAATCAAACCCCGCAACTGCTCCGCGTCTCCCATCGGCGCCAGCGGACCATCCACCAGCCGGATAATATCGCTCAACGGGATCTCCGCCGGGTCGCGCCGCAACTGGTAGCCGCCGCGCGCCCCCCGCACGCTGTCCACAATGCGCGCGTTCTTCAATTCCAACAGGATGAGTTCCAGAAACTTCTCCGGCAGATCGCTCTCGGCGGCGATTTCCCGGATCTTGATCGCGCCCTGATCGTGCCGCCGGGCCAGCGTCATCATTGCCTGCAACGCATACAGCCCTTTTTGCGAGATCTTCAACTTTGCCTGCCTCCCGCCCCGCATGATTGTCCACTATTCTGATCGCCTTGCCTAGCAACTTTGAGGCAACCGCGCTCACCAACTCCCAATCGCTCACCAACCCAATTACCCCAGTAACTTCTCCCGCCGTTTCTCTGTGCTATACTGTTGTTGACGCTTTTTCCACGGTTTGCTCGTGACGCGGTGGTCCCTCGTTGGATCAGATTCATCTCCGCTTTTCCTGCCCGCCGTAAGTTCCAGCGTAAATTCAAATCAATGTGAGCGGCATGGAAGCTCCACGTGTATTCGTGTATCGACGTGTATATGACGTGCACCTAGACGTGCATACAGACGCCAGGCCCCTCCAGAAAGAAACACTCTAGAATGACCACATTTACCGAACTGCCCTTGTCTGCGGCTTTGCAGCAGAAGCTCGCGGCAGCGCAATTCATCACCTTAACGCCCATCCAGGAGCGCGCGATCCAGCCTGCTCTTGAAGGAAAAGATGTCATCGGCACCGCCCAGACCGGCACTGGCAAGACGCTCGCATTTCTGATCCCGGTAATCGAAATGCTTCGCAAGGAACCAACCGCCAACGCCACGGCGCTGGTCCTGTTGCCCACGCGCGAACTTGCCATGCAAGTCCACGAAGTGTATGAGAGCCTCCGCTCCAAGAACATGCCCAAAGCCGCGCTCGTCATCGGCGGCGTTTCTGAAAAAGGTCAGATTCAGGGCCTGCGCGCCGGCTCATCGCTTATCATCGCGACTCCCGGACGCCTGCAGGACCTCACCGACCGCCGCTTCGCCGACCTGCGTTACATCAAAATGCTCGTTCTCGACGAAGCTGACCGCATGCTCGACATGGGATTTCTCCCGGCCATCCGCCGCATTCTCGCGCTGTTGCCCAAGAGCCGCCAGACATTGTGTTTCTCCGCGACCCTCGAAGCATCCGTTGCTGGACTCGTGCACGAATACATGCGCGATCCCGTGCGGGTTGCGCTGGGATCGGTCCTGAAGCCCGCCGAAAGCGTGGAACTCAAAGCCTACGAAGTTCGTCCCGGCGAAAAGCTCGACGTGCTCCGCCAGCTTCTCTACGCCGAAAAAGGACAGACTCTCATCTTCACCCGCACCAAGCGCGGCGCCCAGCGCCTCGCCCAAGAGTTGGCTCGCGACGGTTTCACCGCCACCATGATTCACGGCGATCGCTCGCAGTCGCAGCGCAACGGCGCCCTCAGCGGATTTCAGGAAGGCCGCTTCCAGGTGCTGGTCGCGACCGACATCGCCTCCCGCGGCCTGCATTGCGACGACGTCGCCCACGTCATCAACTACGATCTGCCCAAGATGGCCGAGGATTTCATCCATCGCGTTGGGCGCACCGGACGCGCTGGATTAACCGGCCGCGCCACCACCTTGGCTGCCGGCGTTGAAATCGTCGAACTCCGCAACATCGAGCGCACCCTGAAACTGCGCATCGAACGCTTGCAAATGGACCCGTCCGGCGCAGCCCAGCCCAAGCGTTTCGTCCAGAACACGCTGGCTTCGCGCACGCTAACGGCATTACCCGGCGAGGTTTTTGTATAAGTGTTTGAAAGGGCGCGGCTTTAAGCCGCGCCGTAAGTAAGTAAGTTCATTCCAATTTCTTAACAGAAAATAGAATCAGGGAAAGTGGGTGCCCCAATTTCTCGCGTTCTTTGCGAGAAGTGGGGCTTTTCCCTTTAGCGTCACTAGTCCTGGTTTCAGGATTTTCGGTGGCGTAGCGCTTTAAGCGCTGCGATCTCCCGGGTAGGGATGATTGGGACTCTTTTCCCTGCAGACAAAAATAGAAATCGCCGGAGCTTTTCAGCTCCGGCGATCCACCTGATGTCACTACCGCCCGGTCTTGCTGCCCGGGATAAACGTATCCACCGGCCCCGGTTCGTCCTCAGACCCAATGCGGAACAACGCCGCCTGTGCCTCGGCAAGCTCCCGCAATTCCTGCATCTCGTCGACGACGGCGCCTTCCGGCTTGTCCTGCTTGCGCTGCACCCGGCGCTCGGCCTTATCGCGCTGTTTCTGTTGTCGCGTCTGTTCCTTCTGGCGTTTAGTAAAAGTTGATCGTCCTCGTGGCATTCACAATTCCTCCTTGGTCTTTATTGCTTGCGGTTCTCGCCCGCACTTCCACACGTCCGGCCATTTCAGGAAGCAAGAAAACTTACCAGCGCGGTTCGCGCGGCTGGCGTGCGTGCCCCTGATAGTCGTCGCGACCGCGTCCTCCGCCGCCTCCACCACCACCAAACTTCTTTCCACCACCAGCGCCGCCGCCCCTGGGGCGGTCTGTCTTGGGTTGCGCTTCGTTGATCTTCAACGCGCGTCCGCCCAGTTCGGTTCCGTTCAGCGCCGCGATTGCTTTATCCGCTTCGGCGGGGTTAGTCATTTCCACGAACCCGAAGCCCCGGGCTCGGCCTGTCTCCCGGTCGGTAACGATGCTGACTTTTTCCACTGCACCGTGAGCCTCGAAAACCGTTCGCAACTCGGACTCGGTGGTGCTGTGGGGCAAATTTCCTACATAAAGATTCTTCATTGCAGTTCCTCTCTCAGTAAATCATCTAAAGTCCGGGACTGGGCCGCACGCTTCACTTCCCTGGTTTCCAGATCGCGTGGCGGCACCGACCTGTCCTGCGTCGCCCTGGTGCGCGCATGGGACAGCGAGCGCACCGCGGAAATTCGCCGCGAAGCCTCTAAAATCCCCCAGCGTTGCGAAACTCCTCCCGGAAGATCCGCCGCCAGCGCCGTTTTGACGTCCGCCCACGAAGCCTGATCTCTGCTGGTCTGAACCACAGGAGCCAGATCCGCATTCGGCGCGTCGGCCAGGTAACCCGGTTTCCCCACCAGAAAAGAAATCTGCTGCGGCGGCGTGGCGTTGCGCATGTCGTCGCAAAACTTGTCCCGGTGCCCCAGTCCGCTTTCCATGTCGATCAGCACCAGACCGTAAAGATCGGCCCGCCACCAGGATCGCGCTTCGCCGATGTCGGCCGCGCAATCCACTTGCATGCCAAGTTTTCGCATCGACTCGGCGCGTAAGTCGCGCTTGCTCGCCGACGTATCCACCAGAAGAACACGTTTATTCTTCAGCTTACTGGGCAGCGCCGAAAGCGGCAGCCCAAGCAGCGGTGTACTCATGCCACCACCGGCTTTTTGTCGGAACTCGGCACGGCCGCTTTGGCCTGCGCGATCGCATTCTGCAGCAGCTTGCGGTTTCGCATCCGCTTCGCGGCGTTCTGCTTCCGTACTCGGTTAAACCTCGATTTGTCGCCATTCACTCTGGACATCGTGCACTCCTGTCATGCGGGCAGGTTGGTGAAAACATTTATTCTGCTGGGTCTATCGTGGGACTGCTGGCGAACGTGGCCGTAACCGCCCTCAGCGGTTCGTCACCATACACTTCTTTGGATTGAGCAGCCGCGTCCTGGCCCCGGCCCAAAGTAAATTGTTCAGGGACGCTCCCTGGTTCAAAAAAGCCTGGTTCGAAAAGCCTGACGCAGAAAAACGCCTCTCGATCTCTCAATCGCGAAGGCGCAAATCGGGCCACTGGGTCTTCGAGGTTAAGTAATACAAGTATACGCTGATTGTCCCCTTCCTGCCCGCCGTATATCGCTCACCGCTCACGCATGGAATCACCCATGTGGGGACAGCTGCCCTCGGCTAGCTTGCCCTGAGCGAAGCCGAAGGGGTCGAGCGAAGCTCGACTGAGGTGAGTCAGACACTCACATTCCCACTTGCTAATCTCCTCCCATCCACGTACTATGCAGATGTACGTTAGTCCGAGTCGGAAGTGAGCAGTTCTCGCCTCAACAGCCAGTACCTCTCGCAGTACCTCCGAATCTCTGCAGCGTAAAATCGATTCACAAACAAAGGAACACCTAACACCATGGCAGAACAAGGAACAGTAAAGTGGTTTAACGACGCCAAAGGCTACGGCTTCATCAGCCGCCAGTCCGGCGAAGACGTTTTCGTCCATTTCTCGGCAATTCAAGCGGGCGGCTTCCGCAGCCTGCAAGAGGGCCAGACCGTGCAGTTCGACGTGACCAAGGGCCCCAAGGGCTGGCAAGCTGAGAACGTCCAGCCGCTGTAGACCATCCCCTTATTGCAAAAAGGCGATCTCCAACCAGAGATCGCCTTTTTCACGTTTGCCGCAGATTTTTTCCTCACAAACTTGTCATCCCGACCGAAGCCGGAGCGCCAGCGACGGCGTAGTGGAGGGACCTCGGGTTTCTTGAAGCAAAAATTGTTGAATGTTGATTTTTGATTGAAACCCGTCGCGCAAGGGGTTTAATCAGCAATCAAAAATCAACAATTTCTTTTAAGCTTGGTGCCATCGAAGGGACTCGAACCCCCACACCCTTGCGAGTACATGGACCTGAACCATGCGCGTCTGCCAATTCCGCCACGATGGCAAGTGGACTTACATTGCAGCGGCGACCCTAAGGCCGCCGTATCAGGAAGACCTACACTTCTATTCTACAGACACGAAGCCGCCTGTCAAACCACGTGCGCCACGGGTAGTGGGTCAGCCTGATTTCCACAGCTTAACGCCACCCGATCGCCGCAATACCATAAACGAAAACGGCAAAGAGCATCAGTGCTCCGACAACCCTGAGAACCCGATCGTACCAGCGTAAATGATCTTCTGGCTTGGGTTTGATAGCAGAGCGCAACAAATCCCATCCCCCAAAGGGTGTACCGATCAATAGGAGGAGGACGAATAATCCCGCTATGAGTGTGAAGACTCCCACAAAACTCCTTGCTCCGGAAGATCTCAGAATAAGACCTGGACTCCCAGTTCTGAGCCAGATTTCCTCTGTGATCCTCCGTGCCCTCTGTGGTTGATGCTCTTTCTCTTCTGCCGAACTCCGGAAGCCCGTTTTACTCCAGCTTCGCCGTCATCGTAATCTTCGCGTTCAGCACCTTCGACACCGGGCATCCCTTCTCCGCCGCCTCCGCATACTTCTGAAACGTCGCTGCGTCCGCGCCCGGCACTTTCCCCACCACATCAATGTGACTCGCCGTAATCGTCCATCCCGAATCCAGCTTCTCCATGGTCAGCGTCACGTTCGTCGAAATGCTTTCCGGCGTCAGAGGAGGATTCGCCCCGCCCAGCTGCGCCGACAGCGCCATCGAAAAACATCCCGCATGGGCCGCAGCAATCAATTCCTCGGGATTGGTCCCCGGCCCATTTTCAAATCGCGAGGTGAACGAATATTGCGAATTGTTCAGCACTCCGCCCGGCGCCGACATCACGCCCTTCCCATCCTTCAACCCACCCTTCCAAACCGCGCTAGCCTTCCGTTGCATTGATCTTCTCCTAGTTATGATTTCTGAAGCTCGCCACTAATTGTAGACGGTACCCCGCGGACCTGTCAGGACAGACCGCCTTCAAAGTGCCCTAGTTGGAGATTTGTCGCGACATGCGATTCCAAACCCATCCAAGAACCGCGCCACCGATAGCGACAAGAAGCACATCGCCGATCGCTCCCGACCACACGATCCCGCGTCCGCCTCCTTCGCCGCCTTCCTGGAAAAACGTAAATGGGACGCCATACGGGAAAAAGCAGTCATAGCATGTGACGTGTCGCGATAGATTGGAATAGTTGGCGATTCCAAATACGCAGACTGCTACGGAGGTGCCCAAGCCGTATCTGAGAGTGGAAGTCATGCAGGGCGAGCGTCAACAGCTTTTCACTTTACTGACAGCTGAAGGCTGACAGCTGATAGCTGCTTTTCAATAAAAATCCGAGCAGCTCAAATAAAACCCGCACAGCGGACACTTCAACTTGCACCGGCTCTCCCGCAACTTGGCCGAGCAGTTCGGACAATATTGCCCTGGATCGCACTGAATCGGATCGTGCTGAATTGGATCAGCCGCCTTCGCTCCCGCCCCATGCCCGCGATCATTCGTCGCAGGCGTCGCCGCTTGCTCCTGGCTCATGCTCCCCGACCGTACCTCCGCGCTCCCGCCCCAGCAAGTGCGGATCTCGATTCCGCACCCCGCCCGCTGCTGTCTCCAACCCTACGCCGCCCGATCGCTCACTGCCAGCGGACTGCCGCTCCAGCAGTCGGCCATCAGCCGCCACGCCCCCAGCCTCCGCCACACCTTCACATATTTCCCACGCTCCGCCACCGTCGTTCCGTCCGCCTTCCGCACCACCAGCGAGAAGCGTCCGACCTCCATCGCCATGTCGCCGGAGTGCTCCACTCGCGTGGTTTCCATACGCAGATCGCTGTACCCCGCCTCACCCAGCTGGCGCAGCAGCCGCTCCACTGGCTTTTGCCCGTAGGCGGGCTCCTGGCGCGGGGCCATCAACTCACCGTCGCTGGCGAACAAGCCCGCGGCGTGGTCGTAATTCCCTGTATTGAAAGAGGTTGTGAAATCCTGAGTTAGATCGCGAAGCTGGGACTCCACATCCCGAAAGGGACGAGAGTCCGCAGAGGGACTCGGATAGGGCCGGTACATCTACTACCTCCTGGGGGAAGGCACTCGACTGACTCTGCCCGCAGCCGAGTCAATCGAAAAAGCTCGCTCATTCTAGCGCAAATCCAACTTATGGAAAAAGAAAAGTTTTCCTCTCCCACGAATTCAAAAATTGGATGCGGAAAATCTGCTGATGCGGAAAATCGTTAAGGTGGTTATCTCTCGAACGGAGCCGAGCGGCTGGGCAGCCGCAAAAAGCCGGAGTCCGTGCTGACGACCTTCGAAATCTCGGCCTTCAGCCCGGGGTTCTCGCGTTCCGCGATCTGCCGCTTCACGCGCTCCATCAATACGACCAGTTTTTTCGACTCGTGGTCTCTCTCTGCCTGCTTACACATCTTCTGGAAGTCCTGCGGAGCGTAGCTGACACGGTTTGTCATGGGGGGTATTTCCTCGTATGAGGAGAAGGCATAGCCTAACCTATCGCCCGCTTCTTGCCAAGCCCCCTCTCACTCCGGCAAGACATGCTACGAGTTCCCGCGGAAGGGGTTACTTCTTTCACAATAGCTCAACCCGGCCGCACCCTCACCGCATCCTCAGCCAGCTCGCGTCAAATACCGGTACTCTTCCCCGTTCTCATCCGCCAGCAGAACCCACAACGAATACACGCCGAGCGCGGTCCCGAACGGCGGATGGAACAGCGCCAGCACCCCCAGGATGATCCCCGCCATCCGCGCCCACGGCGCTCTCTGCATCAGCCCAAGTCCCACACACATTCCACCCGCGGCCAGAATCACGAAAGTGCCCCCCGCAACATAAATCATCAGCTGGAACAATTCCGGCCAGGGCTCCCGCTCGCGCAGCACCAAATGCAGGCCCTGCCCAAATATCATCATGCCCACCGCCGGGATCAGAAACAGCCCTCCGATCACCATCCACAGAATTCCCAGCGTATGCAGATGCCGCTCCAGCCGCGACCGCGCCACTCCGCCGACTGGATCTCCCAGCCTCCGCCCGCATTTGGGACACACCACAAAGCCAGCCTGCGTCTCGGTCCCGCACCGGTTGCAGAACATAACCCCTCCCGTCCCCTCCACTCTCAGATACGTAGAGCACCCCCTCCCGGTTTCGAAAAAAGCGCCGGTTCCCAGCCCCCCCTGGCTTTTACCCCCTAGAGACAAGTGACCTTAGTGACGTTGAGCTGGTGACCCGTTTCCATGAAAATCACAGCGAGGCCGATTTCCGCCTTGCGGGAGAAAGCGTGTGCTTCATCGAAAAACCCTAAACGTCTTACTGTTTCTCGCAGTCAGCGTCTCGCTGGCGGCCGCGCGCGATCTTGCGCTCGTCTCCAACAAGGCCAACTCAGTCTCCGTCATCACGCTGCCGGACCTCGTGAAAGTCTGCAAAGGCCAGACCAATCGCTGGCCTGACGGCAAGTCGGTCACCTTCATCATGCGCAATCCGTCTACACCGGAAATGAAGCTGTTTCTGGAGAAGATTTATGAGCTCCCGGAGGCACAGGTGAAGGACGTCATCGCCACCGCCAATCACGGACGCATGGGTCATCCCGCAATCATGATCGTCGATTCCGATGAAGACCTGGTCAACAAGGTCGCATCCCTCCCCGGCGCGGTTGGCGTCGTGGACGTGTATGCCATCAACAGCAGCGTCGCAGTCGTCAAACTCGCCGGCAAACTGCCGCTCGAGCCCGGCTACCTGCTGCACGGCAATTAGCACGCCGATTTTCAGGAGTGGATCGGGTTAGCTCTGTGAGTAGATTCGTATGAGCAAAGACGAGAAAGCTCAGGCCGCTGCCGCCGGTGCCGCCGACACCGGAACTGGCACGCGCGTGCCCGCCAACGCCTCCCCTGGCAAAGTTGCCTTCACCCGCCGCTTCCCCCGCTTCGTCATCGATGTCCGCCTGCAAGTCAAGATGTTTCAAGCGGGAGAATTCCGTTCCTGCTGGGGACGCTCCACTGAAATGGGTCAGGACGGCATCGGCGCAACTTTAACCGGGAGCCTCGAACCCGGTGAGATCGTCACTCTGGAAATTCCTCTGCCCCTCACACCCTATCCCATCAAAGTCCGCGCCATTGTCCGCTACCGCCAGGGACTTCGCTACGGATTCGAATTCCTCACCCTCAACGACGGCCAGCGCGACACCATCCTCCGCGTCTGCCAGTACCTCGCCACGAAATCCTAGAAAGGTCGGGTAGGGACGGGCGCCCTCGCGAGCCTGCCCTGAGCGAAGCCGAAGGGCCCAGGCCGAGCAAAGCTCGGCTGCCCTGCCCTCATTCCGACAGCTCCCTCCGACTCCGAATCTGATAGATCAGATACCCCACGATCGCAACGTTAACCACGAACACGCCCGCTTTGACCCAACCTGGATGCCGGTATATCTCATAAGTCTCCAGCGGAATGAGCGAGCTCGTGATAATCACCGTCAGCCACTCTCCCCAAGGCTTACGCAGCCACAGACCAGTCCCCTCGGCCAGGAACAGCGCCGCATACAGAAAGCTCCCCAATCCCAATCTCTTAATCTGTTCCGGACGCAGAAGCTCCGCTTTCATCAGCACCGCATCCACAAACCGATTGCCAGGATCGATCCTCAGCGCTTCCGTTATGTGTTCGAGGATCACCCTCACATCTTTGTGCAATAACCTGAAGGCTCCCACTCCAAGTGCAATCAACATTGCGGATTTAAGAAACTTAAACACCGCAATCACCCGCAAAAGCATGTCATCAGATTTTTTCATGGAATCCTTAGTTAAGAGTTAAGGACGCATCCTACAACTTCGACACCCTGGGTGCCCCATTTCTCGCGCGTCTTTTTGCGCGAGAAGTGGGGATTTCGACAGAGCGCGACCGAACGGTGGGGATTTGTTCTGGTCCAACACACTGACTCCCGAACGCATCCCACCGTAAAATACTC
>Ga0210384_10000352_pt1 | contig 71680 bp, 33 predicted proteins | sample IncBWH2MmetaG_FD_160574 | JGI IMG/M metagenome (GOLD analysis project Ga0210384, IMG submission 160574) | Forest soil microbial communities from Barre Woods Harvard Forest LTER site, Petersham, Massachusetts, United States - Inc-BW-H-2-M | ecosystem: Environmental > Terrestrial > Soil >... | reverse complement strand
ATGAACGTGCAGTTCGCGTTGAAGGACGGCCGCATCTACGTCCTCGAGGTCAATCCGCGGGCCTCGCGCACGGTGCCGTTCATCGCCAAGGCGGTGGGGGTGCCGCTGGTGGCGGTGGCGGTGCGGGCGATGGCCGGCGAGAGCCTCGACGCGATCGGCTTCGTCGCCGAGCCGCGGGTGCCGGGAGTGTTCGTCAAGGCGCCCGTCTTCCCCTTCCGGCGCTTCCCAGGAGTCGATCCGGTGCTGGGGCCGGAGATGAAGTCCACCGGCGAGGTCATGGGCGCCAGCTCCAACTTCGGCAGCGCCTTCGCCAAGGCCTGGCTCGGCGCCGGCCACAAGCTGCCGCTCGCCGGGGCCACCTTCCTGTCGGTGCACGACCAGGACAAGCCGGCGCTGCTGCCGGTGGCCCGGCGGCTCGCCGAGCTCGGTTTCGAGCTGGTGGCGACCGCCGGCACCGCCGCCTTCCTGCGCGCCCACGGTCTCGAGGTCCGCCTGGCGCTCAAGGTGCACGAGGCGCGGCCGCACATCGGCGATCAGCTGATCAACGGCGAGATCGCCCTGATCGTGAACACGCCGCTGGGCCGCGAGTCGCACGAGGACGACACGGTCATCCGGCGCACCGCCCTGCGCTACGACATCCCCTGCATCACGACGCTCTCCGGCGCCATGGCCGCCGCCGAGGGCATCGCCGCCCTGCGCCGCGACGGTCTCTCGGTGTGCTCGCTGCAGGAGATGTACGCCGCGGCGCCGGCGCCGGCGCCGGCGCCGAGCCCGGCGAGCGCCGCGAGCGTCGCCCGGCCGCTCGACATCCCCGCCGGAACGGCGAGGCACCCCGCGGGCTGAGCCACGGCGCGGCGTGCACCAGCGGAGCGGCGGATCAGGAATCGAGGGCCTGCGCCAGGTCGGCGATGACGTCCTCGGGATCCTCGAGCCCGACCGCGAGGCGGATGAGGTCCGTCCAGTCCTGGGTCAACAGGATGGTGGCGAGCTCGCCGAAGCTGAAGCGGACCTTGCCCAGGGTAAGCGCCTGCTTGAAGCGCCGCGTCTCCTCCTCGCCGGCCAACCGGAAGCTGATCAGGCCGCCGAAGCCGCGCAGGAACGAGCTTGCCCGCTGGTGGTCCGGCGACGAGCGCAGGCCCGGATACCTCACCTCGCGCACCCGCGGATGGGCGGCCAGGAACTCGGCGACGCGCGCGGCATTGGCGCAGTGACGCTCCATGCGCATCGGCAGGGTCCGCAAGCCGCGCAGCAGGAGATAGGCGTTCATCGGGCTGAGGATGCCGCCCAGGATCCGGCGCGCCTTGCGCAGCTGCTCTCCCAGCGCCTCGTCGCGAGTGGTGACCAGGCCGCCGATGGCATCGCCGTGGCCGCCGATGTACTTCGAGGCGCTGTGGACCACGACGTCGGCGCCGTGGGCGAGCGGCCGGAAGAGATAAGGCGACAGCAGGGTGTTGTCGACGATGGTCCGCACGCCGGCGCGCCGCGCAACGCCCAGCGCCCGCGGCGCGTCGATGACGTCGAGATGAGGGTTCGAGAGAGTCTCGAAATAGACGGCGGCGGCCGGCTCCTCGAGGCTGCGCGACAGCTGATCGAGGTCGCGCATGTCGGTGGCCGTGACGCGAATTCCCAGGCCGGGTAAGAAATCCGCGAGCAGCGTGCGCACGCCGACGAAGACATGGCGGTGAACGACCAGGCGATCGCCGCTCTTGAGCAGGCTGAGGAGGACCTGGCTGATCGCCGCCATCCCGCTCGCGCATGCCACGGTGGCGGCGCCGCCCTCCAGCTCGCGGAACTTGGCTTCCAGGGCCTCGATCGTCGGATTGGCGTGGCGAGAATAGCGATCTCCGACCGAGTTCGCCGTATAGATCGGAAACGCCGAAGCCGCCGGATCTTCGCCGGCGTGAATCGCCCGCGTCATCAGGGCGTCCAGCTCGTCGGGCGCCGCCATCATGCTCTACAGGACATAGGTCTGCAAGAAGTCGTCGGCGCTCTCGCGGCGCTTGACCAGCTCGTAGCGTCCCTGCTCGCGGGCCACGATGGCCGGGCAGGGGTGAATGAAGGGCGGCTTCATGGCGCAGGAGTAGGAGCCCACGCCGTCGAAGACCAGGTAATCCCCCGGCGCCACCGGCCCCGGCACGCCTGAGCAGAGATGGTCCTTCCTCTCCATCGCCGTGTTGCCCACCACCTCGAAGACCTCGCCGGCGGCAGCGCCGGCGGCCGCTCCCGGCGGACGCAGCACGGCAACCGGCAGGCGCGTCCGCCAGCCCATCGTATTGATGTCGTGGCTGCTGCCGTCGACCACGGCCAGCGTCCGCCCGGCCATCGTCTTGACATCGTACACGCGGCAGACGAAAGCCATGGCGTGCCCGACGATCGCGGTGCCCGGCTCGATCACCAGGGTCGGGCGCCGCGAGCCGGCGAACCGCGCCGCCAGCACGCCGGCCACGACCTCCGCCACCTGGCCGAAGGCAGGCCCTCCCGCGGCGCGCCGGAAGCCGCTCCCCAGGTCGACATAGTCCAGGTCGATCCGCGGGAACCAGGCGGCGGCGGCATCCACCAGGCCCGCGATGCGCGCCCGGTAGGAGTCGAGGGTATACGGCGCGAAGCAGAAGTGGCTGTGCAGGCCGGCCAGCCGGCAGTTGTCGTGCTCCCGGAACCATGCGGCGAGGCGCTCCATGCCGGGCTCGTCCGCCCCGAAGCCGAAGCGGCTGACCTCTGCCGCGGGCACCGGGTAATTCAATCGCAAGCCGATGCGGAAGGTCTGCCGCGGTTGCGCGCGGCTGAGCTGATGGAGCGTCTCCAGCATGTACCAGCCATCGAGGTTGATGCGGACGCCCTGCTGCAGAACGTTGCGGAGGAAGTCCTCGCGGTGCACGGCGCCATTGATCAGGATCTCCTCGGGCGTGAAGCCCGCCCGCAACGCAATCTCGTACTCCGTCTCGGAGACCACCTCGGCCAGGCTGCCCAGCTCGCGGACCCGGCGCAGCACCCTCGGCGTGTAATTGGTCTTGACCGAATAGGCCAGAAGGGTATCGGCATAACGCCGGCGGAAGGGCTCGAGCAATGCGGCATGGGCCTCGCTCACGCGCTCGAGGTCGAGAAGAAAGAACGAGTCGCCGTGCTCGCGCGCCAGCCGCTCCACCTCCGACCGGGTCACGCCGATCTGGACCTCGCCCGCCGCCTCGGCAATCATTCGTATTGCGCAGCTCCTCGGCAAGCCCGCTCGAGAAACGATCGTTTCACTTTACCATGCGTTGCGCATTCTGATATCATGGCAATCTTGTATCTTCGCGCTGAGCATCCTGGTGCCGGTCGACCGGTCGAGGGACGATGGTAGATCACGATCTCATCGTCGGCGTGCTGGAGACCCCCGGCAGGACCGGTCACCAGCACCTGGAACGGAAGCTTCGCGACTTCACTCTCGCGCTGTGCCGTTTCGATTATCGCGGTCCGATCCTCGAGTCCACGTCGGTCGACGAGCTGCTCGCCGCGGCAGCCCGAACGAGCGCCAGGCACTGCCTGGTCCAGGCGTGCGGCAATGCCATGGTGCGCCATGGCGACCGCCGGCGCGCCAGCGACACCAACCTGCTGCAAGCTCTTGGCGCCTGGCTGCCACGGCGCGATTTTCTCGTCGCCGGCCACCTGCTCGACGGCGGCGAACGCTGGTTCGGTCTCGACGAGATCTGCTTCCTGGTGAACCTCGACGCCTACCGCGCGCTGGGCAGGCCGGGATTCACTCCGGCGGCCGCCGGTCCGCTGCCGCTGCCGGCGGCGGCGTGGGTGGAGGACACCGCCGGCGCGGGCGTCGTGCACCGCATCGAGCGGCGGCCGGGGACGCGGCCGGCGACGCCCGCGCTGCCCGGCTGGGGCCTGATCGCCGCCAGCCTCGAGGCCGGCAAGCCGGTGCTCGGCTTCGACGAGACGTCGCGGCACTGCAGCCTCGACCTGCGCCCCAAGAGCGCCGCGGAGATCGAGAGCATCCTGCGCTTCAGCGGCGCCGGCATCTTCGACTTCGACGGCTCGGGTGGCGACAGGTCGCTCGGCGAGAGCTGGCGGGGCTTCCTGGGCTACGTCCAGAACCAGGCGAAGCATGCCAAGCGGGGTATCTTCCTCGGCAATTTCGAGAGCTACGAGGACGTGGAGCGGCCGCCCGCGGGATTCGCAGGTCCGCTGTCGGGCCTCTACGCGGTGGCCGCCGGCTTCAAGGCCAACCGCATCCTCCACACCCACGGCTTCGACAGCCGCACACGCATGGTCTTCTTCGACTACAGCACGCTGGCCCTCGAGCTCCGGCGGACGCTGGTCGAAGAATGGGACGGCGCCGACTATCCGGGCTTCATCCAGCGGATCTCCGGCCGGTTCCCGGACGCCTTCTACCAGCTGTGGGGGAACCTCTGGGCACCGCGTCCCGGCGCCCTCGATCCGGCGCTGGTCGGCGGCATCTGGGAACGGGAGCTGGCGATCTGGGGCGGGGAGGCGGCATTCCGCGAGCACTGGTCCGAGTACCGGCAGCTCCGCCATCACTACGTGCACTGCGATCTCTTCGCCGATGCCGCGCCGCTGCTCGCCGTCCTGGGCTCCGGCCCGCGCGAGGCGATGTGGTGGAGCAACGCCTTTCATTCGCTCAACAGCGTCTGGTTCTATGCCCGCGAGGACCGGCATCGCATCTACACCCGGTGGCTCGACGACGCCGCGGCGATCAATCCCGAGCTGCTGCTCTACGGCACCGACGCGGACAACCTCGGCCTCGGCGGCATTCGCCTCGGCGACCACCGCGCCCGCGGCGCCGGGCGGTCCTGAGCCGCGGTCCTCAGAGATCCACGGCGTGCAACTCCGCTTCGAGCTCACTGCCGCGCAGCGCCGCCGCGAGCTCGTGGAAGTTGGCGATCAGCTGGCGCAGGTCGGAAGGGTTCTGCTTGCGGGTCGCCCCGGCGGGCGCGGCGGTGCCGTCGCCGGCCGCCGTGTCCCGCGGCGCGTCCAGCCCGGCGGCGGCCACCCCGGCGTCGACCTCGAGAAAGTCGAAGACGGCCCGCAACGCCTCCCGGCGGCCGCGGCCGTCGCCGCAAAGGTCCTCGTAGTCGAGCCTGACCGCCGCCTGGCCGCTCCGCGCCAGGCGGCGCTCGACGTCGTCGTAATAGGTGGCGTTGTGCTCGACGTGGCGGAAGAGGCCGGCGGCGGGGACCGGAATCTTGATCCGCTCGCCGGCGAGACGGCTCCCCGGGTAACTCTCCCATTCGCCGGTGAGCTGGGCGATCATCTCGGAGACGTAGGTCTTCACCCGATTGCGGCGGCGCATCACGATCTTGCGCACCGCGGGATCGGCCAGCAGCGCCTCGAAGGCGGCGCGATTCTGGCCGCGGCAGAACTTGAGCCCCACCACCGGGCGGCCGAAGGAACGGTTCCAGAGCCGTTCGAGGAAGGCCAGCGGCTCGCGGTCCCGTTCCTCGACGGTGCCGAAGTAGTGCGCCGAGCGGCTGCGCAGGTCGAGCGCGCAGAAGATGCCGCTGGCGTTCCAGACCTCGTGGTGGCAGAGGACCTGCGGGTGCGCGTTGAGCAAGCTGCACAGGTAGTTGCTGCCGGTGCGCGGGATGGTCAGCACCACGAACCTGCGGGCGGCTTTCATGGCCGTCTGCAACCCGGGCCGTCTGTCTCTTCCAGGAAGCGGCAGAACACCTTGTTGAGTGTAGCTCAGATCCAAGGGTGCACAAGGGAGGCGATATGCTCGAGAGCCCCTTCTTTCCGATCAGCTTCGCCGCCGCCTCGGACGCGGCGGTCAAGGAGTTCGCTCGCCACCGCGGGCCGGTGACCGGGGTCGCCATGATCCCGGGAACGCGGGACATCGTGACCTCGGCCTACGACGGCGCGGTGGCGCTGTTCCGCACCGCCACGCGCCGCGTGGAGCTGCTGGGCTATCACCTCCACCTCGTCAACCGCGTCGTGGTCGACGCCGAAGGCCGCCGCGCCGCCTCTTGCTCCTCCGATTACACGACCTGCATCTGGAACCTCGAGACGCTGCGGCCGGAACGGGTGCTGCGCGGCCACAGCGACGACGTCGAGGACTTCGTCTTCGCCGACGGCGGCCTGGGCATCTCGGCGTCGCGTGACCATCGCATCCTGATCTGGGACCTCGCCAGCGGCAACATCGAGCGGGTCCTGGAGGGACACGAGAAGGACGTCCTGTCACTGGCCTATCACGAGGGCAGGATCTACTCCTCCGGCGACGACATGACGCTGCGGGTGTGGGACCTGGCGACAGGCAAGTTGCTGTCGCTGTGGGGGCCCTTCGAGAACGAGACCGATACCTGCGCCATCGATCCGCTGTTCCATCGCGCCGTCCTCGGCTGCGACGATGGCTGCGTGCGGGTCTTCGACACCGCCGACGGCACCCTGGTGCGCGAGATCGCCGCCCACACCTCGGGGATCAAGAAGGTTGCCATCTCCCCCGCCACCGGTGACATCCTGTCCTCGGCCTACGACCAGAAGGTGCTGATCTGGGACGCCAAGACCCTGCAGCAGAAGCTGCGAGTCGACAAGCGCCCCTCGGCCTGGGAACGATCGCTCACCTTCTCGCCGGATGGCCGCCATGTCCTGGCCGGGACCTTCGACGGCACGGTGCTGCTCTGGGACGCCGCGACCGGCGAGCTGCTCGAGGAGCTCGGCGTGCAAGCGGACGAGGCGGGCAACGCCTGCTTCAACGAAGCCGGCGCCACCGCCGCCGGCGAGGTGGCGCTGGTCAGCGACGACGGCTACGTCCGCCTGGGCCTGCTCACCCCCGAGCGCGCCGCCTGGACCTCGCGCCATGAGCCGGCGGCCGGCCGCATGCTGATGAACGCCGTCACCTTCGACGGCGACTACGCGATGGTGGTCGCGGGGGCACACGACCATACCCTCCACCTCTTTCGCCATGAGCGGGAGACCGGCAGCCTCGGCGGCGAGGTGGCGGTGAAGCTGGGAGAAGGGCCGATCAACTCGGTGCGCATCGCCCACCATCCCGGCTTCGAGCGCGAGACCTTCGTCGCCTGCTACAGCAGCGCCATCGTGCGCGTGACGCCGGAGGGCGGCATCCGCGGCAAGTTCCACGTGCACGAGGGGGCGGTCAAGGCGCTGCGCCTCCACCCGCGCGAGCCGATCGGGATCAGCTGCGGGGCGGACGGCCTGCTGCTCTCGTGGAGCTTCGCCGGCGAGCTCGTGCAACGGTTCCTCGGCCACACGGCGATCATCAACGACGTCGACCTGGCGCCTTCCGGCGAGCGCCTGGCCAGCGTGTCGCGTGACTTCACCCTGAAGGTCTACGAGCTGGCCGGCGGCAGGCTCATTGCCTCGGTGCCCCTCGGCCGCCGCTCGCTCAAATCGGTCTGCTTCGTGGACGAGGCGACGGTGCTGGTCGGCGATTACTGGGGCAGCCTCATCCGCGTCGAGCTGCCGTCGGAGCGGGTGACCCGGAGCTGGATCGCGGCCAACGGCATCAGCTCTCTCACGCGCTCCGGCGATCATGTCGTGGCCACCTCGTACGACGGCGGCGTCTACCTCGTCGCGCCGCAGGACCTGGCGGTGGTCCAGGTCCTGCGCGCCATGCAGCAGCGCCTGCTCACCCGGGCCGCCTAAGTTCCGCGGCATGAAGACAGCCATCTTCTACGGCGGTGCCGACATCCGCGTCGAGGCGATCGAGACTCCCCGCCCCGGCGACGGCGAAGTGCTCGTCGAGGTCAGGGCGGCAGGGATCTGCGGCTCCGACCTGCACTACTACCGCGGCGAGGACCCCTGGGGTTCCGCGATCTGGCCGCAGCGCATCGGGCACGAGATCGCGGGCGTCGTCGTCGAGGTCGGGGCGGCGGTGACCACGGTCGCGCCCGGCCAGCGGGTGGCGATCGAGCCGATGCACCTCGCCGGATGCGGCAGCTGCCGCCTGTGCCGGCGCGGGGACTATCACCTCTGCCCGCGCCGCGGTCTCCATCGCGGCGAGCGCCGGGCGAGCGCCGGCTTCTCCGAGTACGACCTGGCGGCGGAGCGCAATGTCTTTCCGCTCGCCGACGAGCTGCCGCTCGAGATGGCGGCGCTGGCCGACGTCTATGCCTGCGCGGTGCACGCGGCGCACCGCGCGCCGCTCCGCCCGATGGACACGGCGGTGGTGTTCGGCACCGGCCCGATCGGCCTCGCGGTGGGGCAGGTGGCACGCATGCAGGGCTGCCGGCAGACCCTCCTCGTCGGCCGCCGCGACGCGGCGCTCGAGCTCGGCCTGGCGATCGGCGCGGCGGACGCGGGGATCAACAGCTGCCGCCAGGACGTGATGGCAGCGGTGCTCGCCGCGACCGGCGGCTGGGGGGCCGACGTGGTCTTCGAGTGCGTCGGCGGCAGCGGCGAAGCGCTGCCTCACGCGGTGTCGGCGGCGGCCCGCGGCGGCGTGTTGGTGGTGCTCGGCGCCTTTCACCGCGAGGTGGCGGTGCCCTACCGCGAGGCCAACCGGCGCGAGCTCGACCTGCGCTGGTCGAGCAGTTACTCGACCTGGGCGGGGATGCGGGAGTTTCAGCTCGCCCTGGACCTCATCGCACAACGCCGGGTCGATGCCGCTCCCATGGTCACCCACCGCTTCCCCCTGGCGCGGATCGGCGAAGCCTTCGCCGCGGCCAACGATCGCGCGTCGAGCCGAGCCGTGAAGGTCATGGTCGAGCCCGCGCCCACCACGGCATGAGCGACGGCGGCCGGCCGGCGTCCACGGCCAACCCGACGGTGGTCTTCCCGGAGCCGGGACGGATTGCGCTCGAGGAGCGCCCCGTGCCTTCGCCCGGACCCGGCGAGGTGCTGATCCGCTCCCGTGTCTCGCTGATCAGTCCGGGGACCGAGCTGACGGTGCTCGACGGTGGCGACGAGGTGGGCGAGGAATGGCGGAAGTTGCAGCGCTATCCCTACGTCGCGGGCTACTCCAACGTCGGGGACGTGGTCGCGGCCGGCGATGGCGCCGGACAGGCCTGGCTTGGATGCAGGGTCGGCAGCCACACGCCCCACGCCGCGTTCACCGTCTGCGCCGCCTCCGAGCTGCGGCCGGTGCCGCCGGCGGTCAGCGACGAGGCGGCCGCGCTGTGCACCCTGGCCGAGGTGGCGAGCAACGGACTGCGCCGGGCGGCGCTCACCTGGGGCGAGAGTGTCGCGGTGGTGGGTCTCGGGCTCCTGGGGCAGCTCAGCGCGAGGCTCGCGCGCCTGGCCGGGGCGCGCCCGATCTTCGGCATCGACATGGCGCCGGAGCGCCTGCTCCGCCTGCCGCAGGACGACGCGGCCTACGTGCCTCTCGCCGGCGAGGCCGGCGCGCTGGCCGCCGCGGTGCGCGATCGGCGGCCCGGCGGCGCACTGTCCGGCGCCGCCGGGGTGGACCTGGTGATCGAGGCCTCCGGCAATCCTGGCGCCCTGCCCGGCGCGGCCCGGCTCCTGCGCCCGCAGGGCCGGCTGTTGATCCTCAGCAGCCCGAGCGGGCCCACCGCCTACGACTTCCACGACCTGTGCAACCGCAACAGCCTGACGCTGGTCGGCGCCCATTACTTCTCGCATCCGGCGCCGGCGACGCCGGCCAATCCCTGGAGCGCTGCGCGCCATGCCGAGCTGTTCCTCGAGCGCGTGGCGGCGGGGGACCTGCGGGTCGACGAGCTGGTGACCCACCGTTTCCCGGCGCGGCAGGCGCTCGACGCCTATGCGCTGCTGCGCGGCCGGCGCGCGGCGACCCTGGGCATGGTGCTGGACTGGCGATGATCGTCTCCCACCGGCACCGGTTCATCTTCCTCAAGACCAGCAAGACCGCCGGCACCAGCATCGAGATCGCCCTGGCGAAGCTCTGCGGCGAGCACGACGTCATCACGCCCAATGCGCCGGCGGACGAACGGATCAGGAGACGGCTGGGCCACCGCGGGTTCCAGCACTGCTTCGCGCCCTGGTGGGAGTACCGGCCGCGGGACGTCTGGCGGGTGCTCACCAAGCTGGACATCAAGATGCACTTCTACGACCACATGCCGGCGCGCGAGGTGCGGCCGCTGCTTGGCGAAGCCGTCTGGGCCGAATACTTCAAGTTCTGCTTCGAGCGCAATCCCTGGGACCGGGTGCTGTCCTACTATCACTGGAAGCATCGCGCGGGGCCGAAGCCGCCGCTCGCCGACTTCCTCGCCTCCGACGAGCCGCTGCTGCGGCTGCGCCGGAGCGGCTTCGAGCTCTACTCGATCGACGGCCGGATCGTGGTCGATCGCATCTGCCGCTACGAGGCGCTGGCGGACGAGCTGCGGCAGGTCGGTGCGCGCCTCGGCACGACCGAGGCCCTGGAGCTCCCCCGCATCCACGCGTCCTCCCGCGAGGACCGCCGGCACTACCGCGAAGTCCTCGACCCGGACCAGCGCGACCGCATCGCCCGGGTCTTCCGCCGGGAGATCGAGCTCTTCGGGTACGAGTTCTGACCCGCGGGACGGGCATGTTCGTCGTCACCTACCACGACGTGCTGGGCGAGGGCGAGGAGCCGGACGCCCTCGACTGGCCGTCGCTGCGCCTGCCGCGGCGGAGCTTCGAGCGCGAGATGGCGTATCTCGCCCGCCGCTTCCATCCGCAGCCCCTTGCCGAGCTGCTGCGCCAGCTCGAGCGCGGCCGGGTCGATCCGCTGGGCGTCGTCGTCACCTTCGACGACGGCTGCTACGGCGTCCTCGCTCATGCCCTGCCGGTGCTGGAGCGCTGGCGGATACCGGCCGCCGTCTTCGTGGCGACCGGCCACTGCGGCGCTCCCGTGGAGAGCGAGGTGCCGCATTTCCACGCTCTCGAGGCGGCACTGCGGTTGAGCGAGGAGCCGCGGCTGGACCTCGGCTTCTGGGGAGATCCACCGCTGCCGCTCGCCACTCCGGCCGACCGCAACCGCTGCCTCGAGCTGGTCAAGGCAAAGCTCAAGCTGGCGCCGGAAGCCGACCGCCGCCGCTGGCACGCAGAGGTGCTGGCGGCGCTGCGCGTGTCGCCGCGGAAGATCCGGGAGTATGCCGCCGTCCAGGAGAGGTTCCGCACGCTGAGCTGGGAGGAGCTGCGGCGGCTGGCCGCGGCCGGCGTCACCATCGGCTCGCACACCCGCTCCCATCGCACGCTGAGCCGGCTTGGACCGGAGGAGCTCGAGGACGAGATCGCCGGCGCCTGCGGCGACCTGCAGTCGCGGCTCGGCCTGGCCGAGGTCCCGTTCGCCTATCCCTACGGCGGCATCGCCCACATCGGCGCCGCCGCCCCGGAGGTGGCGCGCCGGGCCGGGCACAGCTGCGCCCTCTCCACGATCCCTGGCCGCAACACCGCGTCCACGGACCGCTTCCTGCTGCATCGCCTGCGCTGGCAAGAGCTGAGGCGGCTCGCGGCGCCCCCTGCCGACTGAGTCAGCCGTGTCCCGCCGCGGCCTCGCGCCGCGCCAGGTCGGCGATGGCGCCGCGGAACGTCGCGAGCAGCCGCTCGGCGATGTGGTCCGGGGAGAGCTCCTCGCGCGCAGCGTTGTCCCGCGCCGCCTGCGACAGGCGCGCCCGCCGTGCCGGGTCGCGCAGGCCGCGGATGGCCTCGGCCCAGGCCTCGGGATCGAGATAGTCCGCGATCACCAGCCCGCCGTCGCCGACCATCTCGGGCAGCCCGCCGCGCTCGCTGACCAGCGCCGGGATCCCGCTCCACTGGGCCTCCAGCACCACCCGGCCCGCCGCTTCCTCGAGCTTGGAAGGCACCAGCAGCAGCCGTCCCTGGCGATAGGCCTCGCGGACGTCGGCAAGCCGCGGCAGGAAGCGGACGTTGGGCAGCGGGGCGAGCGCCGCCAGCACCTCCGGCAGGGCGTCGTTGAGCGGCCAGCTCTCCACCACCAGGAAGCGTTCCTCGGGCAGCAGCGCCGCGATGCGCAGGAAGGTATCGAAGCCCTTGTCCGGATCGGGATTGATCAGCAGGATGCAGCCGTCGGGGTCGGGCTCCACCTGGTAGTCCTGGCGCGGCACCAGCGGGTACAACACCTCGGCCGGCACGCCGGCGGTCGCCCACAGCCAGCGCGCCATGTAGCGCGAGCAGGCGAGGAGGCGTCCTCCCGCCGCCACCAACGCCTGCACCGAGGCCGCCTCGGAGCGCACGTCCCGCACGCAGCAGACGGTGGCGACGCCCCGGCCGCGGACGCGGCGCGCCAGGGCCTCGGGGTCCATGCTCGAGGTCAGCAGCACGTCCGGCCGCAGCTCGGCGCAGGCCGCGTCGAGCGCCGGCTCCAAGCGGTCCACCACCCAGATCGGATAGCCGCAGTCGAAGAACCAGCGGTCGCCTTCGTCGCGGAGCTCGCGAATGCCCAGCGCGGCGAAGTCACGCGGCTTGGGAAAGTAGTCCGGGCGCGGCGCGCCGATCGCCGTCTTCGGAACGATGACCTGGCAGGAGACGCCGGGGCGCGCGGCGAGCATGCGCAGCAGGAGGTGGTTGCTGCGGTTGCCGCCGGCAAGTCCCAGGGGATAGCAGGTGAAGGTGTCGGCGTAGAGGATGCGCATCGCTCAGGCGACCACCTCCACCAATTGCATCATCCCCATGTCTTCGTGGAGGGCGTTGTGGCAGTGGAGCATCGACTTGCCGGTGAAATCCCGGTACTGGGTGCGGAACACCACCTCCTTGACAGGGTAGGCGGCGACCCGGCTCGCCACCAGGACGGTGTCGCGCCAGACCGGGTGCGCCAGCCGCCTGCCGTTGACCGCCAGGACCTCGAAGGGATTGGTATGGAGGTGGAAAGGGTGGATGTTGAGGCCGGTGCCGAGCACGGTGATCGTCCACTCGTCGACGCTGCCGAGCTTGAGCCGGCGCGGCGGGTTCCGCGCGTCGAACGGCTGGCCGTTGACCTTGGGCAGGTCGCCGTCGAGCCATAGCTCGACGACCTGCCGGCCCGGATGCGGCACCTGCGCCAGCGTCTTTCTCGGCGCCAGCGACGCCAGCTCGGCTTCCCGCGGCAGGCGCATCGCGGCCGGCGTCCCCTTGACGTCCACCGCGGCGAGCACCTGGCGCTGCACCGGCAGGTCCCGCAGCACGATCTCGCGGCTCACCAGGTGGTACGAGCCCGGCGCCTGGACCTGGACCAGGACGTCGGCGCGGTTGCCCGGCCCGAGCTCGATCTCCGCCAGCGGCTCGAGCCGCCCGGTGGTGATGCCGTCGACCGCGATCTGCTGCAGCGGCAGCTGGCGGCCGCTGCCGTCCACCAGGAAGACCGCGAACGGCACCTTGACCCCGGCGTGCACCAGGCGCCAGCGCTCGACCTCGCCCGGGCGCAGCTCGAGCCGCGGCTTCGCCCGGCCGTTGACCGTGGTCGGCGTGTGCGCGTCGGTGAACAGCAGGTCACGCCACTCGATCGTCCGGCTGCGCTGGTTGTAGGGGATCTGCTGCAGGACCAGGACGCGCTCGCGCGCCGCCGCGATCTCGGGCAGCCGGTCGACGTCGCCTTCGACGATCAGCGCCCCGGCCATGCCGCTGGCGAGCTGCATCGCGGTCGAGCCGTGCTTGTGCGGGTGGTAATAGAAGGTCCCGGCCGGGTGGTCCTTGGGGATCTCGAAGCGGTAGTGCTGACGCTGCCCGGGAGGCACCTCGATCAGGACGTTGTCGCTCTCGCCCGCGGGAGAGACATGCAGGCCGTGCGTGTGCAGGTTGGTGGTGTTGAAGGCGTGCGGCCCATTGCCGTGATGGGCCGGCGCCTCGGGCGGCAGTTGATTCAAGAGATCGATCTCGATCACGTCGCCCGCGCGGCAGCGCAGCGTCGGACCGACGAGCGAGCGCTCGTACGAGCGCAGCAGCACCTCGTCCCCGCCGATTCGCTGCCGGGTCATGGACACCTGCAGACGCGTTCGCAAGAACCCCCCCAGGGTACGCCGCGTCTCCGGCGCCACGAACGGGCCCGGCGCGAGATCGAACCAGCGCGCCGCCGCGGGGAGCTCCGCCGCCGCGGCCGCCGGCGCGAGGCCGCGGCCGGCGAGCAACAACATCCCTCCCCACCCCGTGGCCTCGAGCAGCTGACGACGCGTCATCGCGATGTTCACCAGTTCTCCCGTCGCGGCGCTTGCGCTATCATAGTATGACTGGCATACAGCGAATCTCTCCCTTGGCGAATGGGCATCATCCAGAGATCGTAGATGAGAATTCTCTTCCTGCCGAATCATCCCGATCTCGAGTATTACTCCCTGGTAACGCTTTTCCGCTACCTGGACTATACGGCCACCAAGTCCCCTGACGACGAGTTCGACGCCGCCTTCCTGTGGCAGGATTCGACAGCGGTCTCGCCGCCGCCGATCCTGCACGAGATCGCCCGCCACAAGCCGGTGCTGAACCTCGCCTGCACCGACATCAGCAAGATCCATGTCGAGCAGGTGTTCCGCGAGGTCTTCGGCTATGGCACCTTCGTCGACCCCCTGCTCCACGAGGGGCGATGCATCGTGAAATCCAACGAGAATGCGATGGGCTGGGGATCGCTCATCGAGGCGCCCGTCGCAGCGCCCCGGAAGGATTGCATCTATCAGATCCTCATCGGCAGCGAGATCGACGGCGTACAGGTCGAATACCGCACCCCGGTAATTCTCGGCAAGCTGCCGGAAGTCAAGGTGTGGCGGCGGCAGGCCCTGCGCGGTCCGCTCAACGAGCGCGCCTGGCTGGATACCACGGTGGCCGAGGTCGAGGCGGTCTATACCCCGGCGGAATGCGAGCTCATCCTGGAGTTCGCGAGCCGCGCGGGGCTCGACTTCGGGGAGCTCGACGTGCTGCGCTCGAGCGACGACGGCAGGATCTACATCCTCGACATGAACACGACCCCGTCGGATTACGGAATGACCAACCGCGTCCGCTGGCAACCGGCGCACCGGCAGCGATCGATCGCCAATCTCGCCGGCTGCCTGGACCGCGAGCTGAGAGCGCGCCTGGGCGGTGCCGCGGCCGGCCCGGTTCGGGCCGCCGGCGGCACCTCTCCAGCAGGCTGAGCTTCGACGAGCGCCGCGATGACCGACCAGGAGACGCAATCGCCCGGGGAGATGCGCGTCGCCAGCGCCAGGCTGCCGACGGTGTTCGGCGACTTCTCGGCGCTGGTCTTCGAGCAGCTCGAGACGGGGCTCCACCACCTCGCCCTGGTGATGGGCGAGGTCGCCGACGGCGCGCCGGTGCTGGTGCGCCTGCATTCGGAGTGTCTGACCGGCGACGTGCTGGGCTCGCGGCGCTGCGACTGCCGCGCGCAGCTCGAGGCGGCGATCGGGCAGATCGCCGCCCGCGGGCGCGGCGTCTTGATCTATCTGCGCCAGGAAGGCCGCGGCATCGGCCTCTTCAACAAGGTGCGGGCGTATGCGCTGCAAGATCAGGGCTTGGACACCGTCCAGGCCAACGAGCAGCTCGGCTTCCCCGCGGACCCGCGCGACTACCTGCTGGCCGCCAAGATGCTGCGCCATCTGCGGGTGTGCCAGCTGCAGCTGTTGACCAACAACCCGCGCAAGATCGCCGCCTTGCAGGAAGTCGGCTTCCAGGCCGTCGAGCGTGTGCCGCTGGAGACGGCGGCGACCCCCTACAATGGCTTCTACCTGCGCACCAAGCGTGACAAGCTGGGGCACATGCTGACCGAGATCGGCGCCGAGCGCGGCGGCGGCGAGCCGCGGCCCGGCGCGGCGACGGCGGATGCGCCGCGCCGGCGCGAGCGGTCAGGCTTCCTCGAGCTGCGCCTCGAGACCGGCGCCCTGGCCGAGCAGCGGCACTTCTATACCCGCATCCTCGAGCTGCCGCTGGTCGAGGATGCCGCCGACCGCTTCACCGTCGGCGCCGGCTCGACGCGCCTCACCTTCACCCAGGCGGCGCAGGGCAGGCCTACCTATCACTTCGCCTTCGACATCCCCGAGAACCAGCTGCAGCAGGCCCGCGACTGGCTGCGCGCGCGCGTCCCCCTGCTCGTCGGCGACGGCGGGGAGGAGGTGTTCCACTTTCCGGACTGGAACGCACACGCCGTGTACTTCCACGATCCCGGCGGCAACGTCGCCGAGCTCATCGCCCGCCACGACGTGCCGAACGCGGCGCCGGGTTCCTTCGGCGCGGGCGGCGTCCTGTACGCCAGCGAGATCGGCCTGGTGGTGGACGACGTCGCCGCCGAGACGGCGGCCATCGCCGGCAGCCTGGGCCTGCACGTGTACCGGCAGGGCACCGCCGAGTTCGCGCCGGTGGGAGACGAACGCCACCTGCTGATCCTCAACCATCGCCCGCGCGGCTGGTGGCGGGACACCCCGTCGCTGCCGTACCCGCTGCTGGCCCGCTTCGGCGGCGACGAGGCCCGCGAGTACCGGCCGCCGGGCCTGCCCTTCACCGTCCTCGTCGAGGGACCCGCATAGGACGACGCGCATGCCGCCTGCTCCGCTTGCTGCAAGGGTGCGCTCCTGGCTCGCGGGCTCGCGGGAGGACCTGCGCTTCTGCCTGCGCGCCCTGGCCCGTCATCCCGGCTTCTCGCTGGCGGCGATCCTCACCCTGGCGCTCGGCATCGGCGCGACGGCCGCCGTCTGGAGCGTGGTCCAGGCGGTGCTGCTCTCGGCGCTGCCCTACCCGCAGGCCGAGCGCATGGTGCAGGTGCAGGCGACGCTGCGCGAGGGCGGCAAGCTGCAAGCCGGCCTGCCGGTTTCCTATGGCGACTTCTACGACTGGGAGCAGAACACCCGGGTCTTCTCGTCGCTGCAGGTCTACAGCGACGCCACCTCCTTCAGCCTGGCGACCGCCGAGGACCCCGAGCGCGTCCTGGGCGAGATGGTCTCGGGCGGCTACTTTCCGCTGCTGGGGGTCAAGGCCGTCCGCGGCCGGACGCTGACCGCCGACGACGAGCTCCCCGACGCCGCGCCGGTCGTGGTGGTGAGTCACGAGCTCGCCGAGCGGAGCACCGCCGGGAAGCGATCGCTGCTGGGCGCCGCCCTGCGTCTCAACGGCCGCGCCTACGAGGTGGTCGGCATCCTGCCGGCGGGCTTCAAGGGCCTGTCCGACCATGCCGAGCTCTGGCTGCCGATCTCCGACGCCGCGTATCTCCTCACGCCGCGCCACCTCAGCGGGCGCGGGATTCGCTGGCTCTTCGCCGCCGGCCGGCTCGAGCCCGGCGTCTCCCTGCCGCAGGCGCAACAGGAGATGGGCCGCATCGCCGCCAACTCCGCCCGCGAGTACCCCATCACCAACGACGGCATGGGAGTGCGGCTGGTGCCGCTGGCGGAAGCCTGGTTCGGCGACCTGCGCTCCGGCCTGCTGATCCTGCTGGCGGGGGCCGCCTGCGTGCTGCTGCTCGCCTGCACCAACGTCGCCGGCCTGCTGCTCGCGCGCGCCGCCGCCCGCCAGCGCGAGATCTCGATCCGCACCGTGCTCGGGGCGCACCGGGCGGCGCTGGTCCGCCAGCTGCTGATCGAGAGCGTCGTGCTCTCCTGCGCCGGCTGCGCCATCGGCCTGCTGCTCGCCCACTGGGGCAGCCGCCTGCTGGTCGCGGGCAGCGCCGTGGACCTGCGCAGCTTCGTGCGTCTGGGCGTCAACCTGCCGGTCGTCGCCGTCATCGTCGCCGTCGCGGTCGTCTGCGCGCTGCTGTTCGGGCTGGCCCCTGCCTGGCTGGGCTCCCGCCCAGACCTGCGCGGTGCCTTACAGGAGAGCGGCAAGGGCTCGCCGGGCCAGGGACGCCACCGGTTCCTCGCCGGGATCGTGGTCAGCGAGATCGCCCTTGCCATCATCCTGCTGGTCGGGGCGGGGCTGCTGATCGAGGGCTTCCGGGAGCTGCACCGGACGAGACTGGGTTTCCGTCCCGACGGCTTGCTGACGGTGCGCCTGGTGCTCAAGGGAGATCGCTACAAGGACCGGGCCACGGCGCGGCGGTTGGCGCGGCAGCTCGGCGAGCGCCTGGCGCGCCTGCCCGGTGTCCAGGCGGCGGCGATGACGAGCCCGGACGTGCCCACCGACGACTGGCACGCCTACACCTTCTTCGTCGAGAACCGGCGGGATGCGCCGGCCAGGGAGGAGACGTTCCTGGTCGTCCATTCGGGAAGTCCCGGATACTTCAAGGCGCTCGGCACGCCGCTGGTCCGGGGGCGCGATTTCACCGCCGGCGACGACGAGCACGCGCCGCCGGTGGTCGTCCTCAGCCAGGAGGCGGCACAGCGGTTCTGGCCGGGTCAGGACCCGCTCGGCAAGCGCTTGCGCATCGCCGACGTCAGCACCCCCTGGCTGACGGTGGTGGGCATCGCGGCGGACGTGCGGCATGCCGGCCTGTCGCCCGAGCCGCGCCCGGGGCCGGACGTCTACTACGCGCTGTACCAGTCGCCGCCGCACAGCCTGGCGACGCTCAACTTCGTGATCCGGCCCGCTCGGCAGGCGCCGGCCGCGGTGCTCTCCGCCTTGCGCCGGGAAGTGCGGTCGCTGGCTCCGGAGCTGCCGCTCTACGACGTCTCTTCGATGCAGGAGCGCCTGGCGCGCCAGACGGCCCGCGACCGCTTCCTGACCACCGTGCTGGGCCTCTTCGCCGCCTTCGCCATGGTGCTGGCGGCGGTGGGGATCTACGGCGTGGTCTCCTACACCGTCGAGCAGCGGCGCGCCGAGATCGGCATCCGCATGGCCCTGGGAGCCCGGCGGCGCGACGTCTTCGGCCAGATGCTGCGGCGAGGCGCGGTGCTCGCCCTGGCGGGGCTGGCCGCCGGGGTGACGGCGGCGCTGGCGCTGGCGCCGCTGCTCGGCCATTTCCTGCACGGCGTCGCCGCCTCCGATCCGGGCGCGCTGCTCGGCGCCAGCGTGCTGCTGGCGGCGGTCGTGCTGGCCGCCAACTGCGTGCCTTCCTGGAGGGCCAGCCGGATCGAGCCCGCCAAGACCCTGCGGATCGATTGATGGCGCGGCGGCAAGGTCGGTCCCAGGCGCTTCGCGCGCGCAGTGCCGCGGGCCTCGCGGGCGAGCTGCCGGCCGACCGCGTGCGGCTTGCCGGCCTGCCGCCGGCCGCGCGCCGCGCCGCCCTCGTCGAGCTGCTGCGCCTGGAGGTGGCGCGAGCGGCGCGGGTGCCGGCCGCGCGCGTCACCGCCGCGACGGCGCCGGTCGCGGCGGGGATCGACTCGCTGGCGGCGGTCGAGCTGGCGGGCGTTCTCGAGGAGCGGCTCGCGGTGCCGCTGTCGCTCGCCGACGTGCTCGACGCCGAGAGCATCGCCGAGCTCGCCGACCGCCTGGCCGCGGCGACCGCCGCCGCGACCCTGGCGACGGTGGCCGAGGACGCCGGGCCGGGCGCCGCCGAGCAGGCCGGCGGCGGCGCGGCGGCCGGCGCCGCGGGGCCCGCAGGCGGGCTGCCGCTGTCGGCGAGCCAGCGGGCACTCTGGTTCCTCCACCGGCTGTCGCCAGGGAGCGCCGCCTACAACCTGGCGGCGGCGGTGCGGCTGGCGCCGCCCCTCGACCGGCGGGCGCTGGCCCGCGCCTTCGCCGCCCTCTGCGCCCGCCATCCGGTCCTGCGCACCACCTTCGGCGGCGAGGGCGCGGAACCGTGGCAGCGGGTCCATCCGCGCCTGGGCGGCGCCTGGATCGAGATCGACGCGCGCGGATGGAGCGAGCCCGAGCTGGCGTCGTGGCTGGCGCGGGAGGCGGTCCGTCCGTTCGATCTCGCCGGCTCGCCGCCGGTGCGGGCCACTCTGCTGGCGCGCGCGCGCGGCGGCGGCGAGACCGGCGAGGGCGCGGTGCTCCTGCTTGCCGCCCACCACCTGGCCGCGGACTTCTGGTCGCTGGCGGTCGCGGTCCGGGAGCTGGGCGCGCTCTACGACCGCGAGACGGGGGCGGGCCGCGCCGCCCTGCCGCCCGTGCCTCGCGACTACGGCGACTTCGTGCGCTGGCAGCGCCGGCTCCTGGCGGGTCCGGCGGGCGACAGGCTCTGGGACTTCTGGCGCGCGCGCCTCGCCGGCGCCCCGTTCGTGCTCGAGCTCGCGACCGACCGGCCGCGGCCGGCGGCGCAGAGCGACCGCGGCGGCGCCGTGGCCGAGCCGCTCGACCGCGCGGCGGCCGCGGCGCTCCGCTCGCTGGCCCGCGGCGGCGGCGCGACGGTCTTCGCCGCCGCGCTCGCCGGCTTCGCGGCCCTCCTGCAACGCCTCACCGGCCAGGCCGAGGTGGTGGTGGGCGCGCCGGCCGCGGGCCGCACCGGGCCGGAGTGGTCGGGGGTGGTCGGCTACTTCGTCAATCCGCTGCCGCTGCGCCTCGGCGTCGCGCCGGCCGCCTCGTTCGCCGAGTTGCTCGCGCGCACCCGGCGGACCGCGACCGACGCCCTGGCGCACCAGGACTTCCCTTTCGCCTGGCTCGCCGAGCGCCTGCAGCCGCAGCGCGACCCGAGCCGTTCGCCGATCTTCCAGGCGATGTTCCAGCTGCAGCGCAGCCCGCTGCCCGGCCAGGAGGGCCTGGCCGCCCTGGCGCTCGGCTGGCCGGGTGCGCGCCTCGACCTGGGCGGGCTGCGCGGCGAGTCACTGGCGGTCCCCGTGAGCACGGCGCAGCTCGACCTGTCCCTGGGCCTGGGCGAGGTGGACGGCTCGCCGATCGCCGTGCTGCGCTTCAGCGCCGATCTGTTCGACCCGGCGACGGCGCGGCGGATGCTCGGCCACTACCAGGCGCTGCTCGCCGGCGCCGCGCTGGCCGCCGGGCGGCCGCTGGCCGACCTGCCGCTGCTGAGTGCGGCGGAAGCCTGGCAGCTGCTGGGCGAGTGGAACGACACCGGCGGCGCGGACGCCGCCGGCGACGGTCTCTATCCGCTGTTCGCCGCCCAGGCGGCGGCCACGCCGGACGCCGTCGCCCTGAGCTGCGGCTCGCGGCACCTGACCTACGGCGAGCTCGAGCAGCGCGCCCGCCGTCTCGCCGGGCGGCTGCAAGCGCTGGGGATCGGCGTCGAGGCGCGCGTCGGAGTGCTGGTCGAGCGCACGCCCGAGATGGTCGTCGCCCTCCTCGGCGTCCTCGCTGCCGGGGCTGCCTACGTGCCTCTCGATCCCGCCTACCCCCGCCCGCGGCTGGCCTGGATGCTCGGCGACAGCGCCGCCGCCGCCCTGTGCACCGGGCAGCGCCACGCGGAGATCGCCGCGGCCGCCGGCGTCCCCGCCGTCGACCTCGACGCGCCGGCGCCCGCGGCCGTGCCTGCCGCCGTCCGCTGCCAGCCGCGCCAGCTAGCCTACGTCCTCTACACCTCGGGCTCGACCGGAACGCCGAAGGGAGTGGCGATCGAGCAGCGCAGCGCGGTCGCCCTGGTGCGCTGGGCCTGGCGCGCCTTCTCGCCCGCGGAGACCGCCCGCGTGCTGGCGGCGACCTCCATCTGCTTCGACCTCTCCGTGTTCGAGCTCTTCGTCCCCCTGCTGCGCGGCGGGACGGTTGTCCTGGCGCGGGACCTCATGGCCCTGGCGGCCGGGTCGGCGGCGAGCTCGCCGCCCGCCGCGGCCGACCCAACGCTGATCAACACCGTGCCCTCGGTGCTCGCGGAGCTGCTCGCGCTGCGGCCCCTGCCGCCCTCGGTACGGGTGGTGAACCTGGCAGGCGAGCCGCTGCCACGCGCCCTGGTCGAGCTGCTCGCCGTCGACCGCACGGCCGGGGAGCGCCGCGTCTGCAACCTCTATGGCCCCTCGGAGGACACCACCTATTCCACCTGCGAGGCGGTGGCGCTCGCCGAGCCGGCGCCGCCGGCCATCGGGCGGCCGATCTCGTCGAGCCGCGCCTACGTGCTGGACGCCGCCCGCTCGCCGCTGCCGGCCGGTGTCCCGGGCGAGCTCCACCTCGCCGGCGCCGGCCTTGCCCGCGGCTACTGGAACCGGCCGGAGCTGACCGCCGAGCGCTTCCTCCCCGACCCGTTCGGCGGCGAACCCGGCGGGCGTCTCTATGCCACCGGCGATCTCGCCGCCTGGCTGCCGGACGGCCGCCTGCGCTTCCTCGGCCGCCGCGACCACCAGGTCAAGCTGCGCGGCTTCCGCATCGAGCTGGGAGAGATCGAAGCCTGCCTGCGGGCGCTTGCCGCGGTGGCCGAGGCGGCGGTCGCCGTCCAGGCGCCGGCGGCGGGCGGCGGGCTTGGCGCCGGCGAGCAGGGCGGCCCTGGCGGCCTCGTCGCCTACGTCGTCCCGCGCCGCACCCCCGGCCCGCCGGCTGCCGCCCTGCGCCAGGCGCTCGCCGCCGCCCTGCCGGCCTACATGGTGCCGGCGACGTTCGTCGAGCTCCCGGCGCTGCCGCGGACCGCGAGCGGCAAGCTCGACCGCGGCGCGCTGCCGGCGCCGGCGCTGTGCCCGGCGCCCGCCGCCGCCCCTCCCCGCGGCGTCGCCGAGGAGTTGCTCGCCGAGCTGTGGTGCGAGGTCCTCGATCGCCCGCGGGTCGGCCGCGACGACCACTTCTTCCACCTCGGCGGCCATTCGCTGCTGGCGTTGCGGCTCGCGTCGCGGGTCGAGCGGGCGTTCGGCGTCGAGCTGCCGCTGCGCGCGCTGTTCGAGCATCCCACCCTGCGCGCGCAGGCGGAGCGCATCGTTCGCGGCCGCGTGCCGGAGGCAAGCGAGCAGCCACCGCTCGCGCCGGTGCCTCGCGACGGCCCCCTGCCGCTCTCCTTCGCCCAGCTCAGGCTGTGGTTCTTACAGCAGCTCGAGCCGGGCAGCGCCGCCTACAACCTGCCGGCGGCGGTGCGGCTCGTCGGGCCTCTGCGCCCGGCCGTGCTGGGCGCCGCCTTCGACGAGATCGTGCGCCGTCATGAGCCGCTGCGCACCCGCGCCGCCATCGCGGCCGACGCCGGCGAGCCCCGCCAGGAGATCCTTGCCGCCGCCGCGGCCGCCCTGCCGCTGGCCGACCTCGGCGCCCTGCCCGCCGCCGCGGCCGCTGCCGAGAGCGAGCGCCTGGTCCGCCAGCAGGCCTGGCGCCCCTTCCGCCTCGACCGCGAGCCGCCGTTGCGCCTGCTGCTGCTGCGCCGCGCCGAGCGCGAGCACCTCCTGCTCGCCACCCTGCACCACATCGCCGCCGACGGCTGGTCGCTCGGGGTGCTGCTGGACGAGCTCGCCGAGCTGTACGACGCACTCGACCGGCGCCGCATCCCCCGGCTGCCGCCGCTGCCCGTGCAGTACGCCGACTTCGCCGTCTGGCAGCGGGCCTGCCTCGCCGGCGAGGCGTTGCGGCCGCAGCTCGACTACTGGCGCCGGCAGCTGGCCGGCCTGCCGGCGCTCGACCTGCCGGCCGACCGGCAACGGCCGCGCGCGGGGAGCTGGCGGGGCGCCGCGGTCGCCTGCCTGCTGCCGCCGCCGCTCGCGGCGGCGCTGCACCGGCTCGCCCGCGAGGAGAGCGCCACCTTCTTCATGGTCCTCCTCGCCGGCCTGCAGGCGCTGCTCGGCCGCGTCGCCGGCCAGGACGACTTCGCGGTCGGCGCGCCGGTCGCCGGCCGCCGGCGGGTCGAGCTCGAGCCCCTCCTCGGGCTCTTCGTCAACACCCTGGTGCTGCGCGCGGGCCTGGCGGGAGATCCCGACGGGCGCGCCCTGCTCGGCCGCATCCGCGAGACCTCCCTGGCGGCTCACGAACACCAGGACCTGCCGTTCGAGAAGCTGGTCGAGGAGCTGCGCCCCGGCCGCGACCTCTCCCGCTCTCCCCTGGTGCAGGTCCTCCTCGCGATGCAGAACGTGCCGCTCACCCGGCGCGACCTCGGCGCCCTCGCGCTGCACCCCGCGCGCGTCGACGCCGCGACGGCCAGGTTCGACCTCAGCCTCCTCGTCGCCGAGACCGGCGCCGGCTGGCAGCTGACGTTCGAGTACGCGCGTGACCTGTTCGACCGCCCCTCGATCGTCCGCCTGGCCGGCCACTGCCTGTCGCTGCTGGCCGCCCTCGCCGCGGACCCGGCGCGCCGGGTGGGCGCGCTGCCGCTGCTCGGCGCCGCCGAGCGCCATCAGCTGGTGGCGGAATGGAACGACACGGGCGCGGCATGGGGCGAGGTCTTCGCGGGAGCCTGCCTGCACCGGCTCCTCGCGGCCCAGGCGCGGTCGATGCCGCGGGCGGTCGCGGTGGCCTGGGAGGGAGCGCAGCTGCTCTACGGCGAGCTCGACCGGCTGGCCGACCGGCTGGCCCGCCGGCTGCGGCGGCTGGGGCTGGGACCGGAATCGGTGGCGGGTATCTGCGCCGAGCGCTCGCCCGAGCTGGTGATCGGCCTGCTGGCCATCCTCAAGGCCGGCGCCGCCTACCTGCCGCTCGATCCGGAGTACCCCGACGAGCGGCTGGCCTTCATGCTGGCCGATGCCGGGGCGCCGGTGGTGCTGGTCCAGCCGGCCCTGGCAGGACGCCTCGCAGCGGTCACCGCGGTCACCGCGGTCACCGCGGTCACCGCGCTCGCCGGCGCCGCCGCGACGCCGGTCCGGCTCGTGCCGCTGGCTCCGCTGGCAGCGGCGCCCGCCGGGGCCGCAGCCGCGGGCGCCGCCGACCCCGCCGCCGGCGGCCCGGCCCCGGGCCTGCCCACGACGGCGCCACGCGGCGGCCGGCACGGCGAAGCCCTGCCGGAGAGCCCCGCCTACGTCATCTACACCTCCGGCTCCACCGGCCGCCCCAAGGGCGTGGTCAACACCCACCGGGCGATCGTCAACCGCCTGCTGTGGATGCAGCACACCTACGGCCTCACCGCCGGCGACCGGGTGCTGCAGAAGACGCCGGTGAGCTTCGACGTCTCGGTCTGGGAGCTCTTCTGGCCGCTGCTCACGGGGGCGCGCCTGGTGCTGGCGCAGCCCGGCGGCCATCGCGACAACGCCGGCCTGATCGAGACCATCGCCGCCGCCGGGATCACCACCCTGCACTTCGTCCCCGCGATGCTCGAGGCCTTCCTCGAAGAGCCAGGGCTGGCGCGTTGCGCCGGGCTGCGGCGGGTGATCGTCTCGGGCGAGGCGCTCTCGCCGGAGCTGGCGCGGCGCTTCCTGGCGCGGCTGGGCGAGCCGCTGGGCGTCGAGCTGCACAACCTCTACGGGCCGACCGAGGCGGCGGTGGACGTCACCTCCTGGCCGTGCCGGGAGGTCATGCCCGGGGGCGTGCCGATCGGCCGGCCGATCGCCAACCTGGAGATCCACCTGCTCGACCGGCAGGGGCAGCCGGCGCCCGTGGGAGTCGCCGCGGAGCTGCACATCGGCGGCGTCGGCCTGGCGCGGGGCTACCTGCGACGGCCGGAGCTCACCGCCTCGAGCTTCGTGCCCGACCCGCTGGGCCGGGCGGGCGCCCGGCTCTACCGCACCGGCGACCTGGCGCGCCGCCTTCCTGGTGGCGAGATCGTCTTCCTGGGCCGCCTCGACCACCAGGTCAAGGTCCGCGGCGTGCGCATCGAGCTCGGGGAGATCGAGACCGCCCTGGCCGCGGAGCCGGACGTGCGCCAGGCGGTGGTCACGGTCTGGGAGCCGGCGCCCGGAGACCGCCGGCTGGCCGCCTACGTGGTGCCGCGGCAGCCTCCCGGCCCCTCGCCGGCCGAGCTGCGCGCGCGGCTCGCGGCCAGGCTCCCCGCGGCCATGGTGCCCGCCGAGGTGGTGCTCCTCGCGGCGCTGCCGCTCAACGCCAGCGGCAAGGTGGACCGCCGCGCGCTTCCTGCTCCGGCGCCCCGGGCCGGCGCCGCCGCCGCGGCGCCGCTCACCCTCGAGGAGGAGCTCCTGGCCGGGCTGTGGGCGGAGGCGCTCGGCCGCGAGAGCGTGGCCCCGGGCGACAACTTCTTCGACCTCGGCGGGCACTCCCTGCTCGCGGTCAGGCTCCTGGCGCGGTTGCGCGCCGCGCGGGGCATCGAGCTGCCGGTGCGGGCGCTGTTCGAGGCCCCGACCCTGGCGGCGTTTGCCGCCCGCGTCGCCGCCGCGCGCCGCACCGCCGCACCCTCCCCGGCGCCGCCGCTCGTGCCGGCGGCCGGCCGCGACGGACCGCTGCCCCTCTCCTTCGCTCAGCAGCGGCTCTGGTTCCTCCACCAGCTCGAGCCCGAGAGCCCGCGCTACAACCTGGCAGGGGCCGTGCGGCTCGCCGGCGCGCTGGCGCCCGAGCGGCTGCGCAGCGCCTTCGCCGAGGTGGTCCGCCGCCACGAGGCGCTGCGCACCCGTGTCGTGCAGCACGGCGGCCGGCCGGCGCAGGAGATCGGGCCGGCCGCGCCGCCCACCCTGCCGCGGATCGACCTCTCCGCCCTCGCCGTGCCGGCGCGCCGGGAGGTGGCGAGCCTGCTGGCGCGCCAGGAGGCCGAGCGGCCCTTCGACCTCGCCGGCGGCCAGCCGTGGCGCATCGCGCTGCTCGTCCTCGCGCGCGACGAGCACCTGCTGCTGGTGACGCTCCACCACATCGTCGCCGACGGCTGGTCGCTGGGGGTCCTGCTCGCCGAGATCGCGGAGACCTACGGCTCCCTGGCCACCGGCCGCGCCCTCCGCCTGCCGCGGCTTCCCGTCCAGTACGCCGATTACGCCGCCTGGCAGCGCCGGCGGCTGTCCGGCGAAGTGCTCGCGCGGCTGCTCGAGGCATGGCGGGCCCGGCTCGCCGGCCTGCCGGTGCTCGAGCTGCCCGCCGACCGGCCGCGCTCGGCAGCCCGGGGCTCGCGTGGCGGGAGCGTCGAGTGGCTGCCGCCGGCGCCGCTCGGCACGGCGCTGCGGCGGCTCGCCCGCGGCGAGGGCGCCACCCTGTTCATGGTGGCGCTGGCCGGCTTCGCCGCGCTCGCCGGCCGGCTCAGCGGCGAGCCCGACTTCGCGATCGGTACGCCGATCGCCGGCCGCGACCGCACCGAGATCGAGCCGCTGATCGGCTGCTTCGTCAACACTCTTGCCCTGCGCATCCAGGTCGACGGCGGGACCGCGTTCCGCGACCTGCTCGCCCAGGTCCGGGAGGTCGCCCTCGAGGCCTACGCGCTCGCCGAGATGCCGTTCGACAAGCTCGTCGAGGAGCTGCGGCCGGAGCGCGACCTCGCACGCCCGCCGCTGGTGCAGGTCCTCTGCTCGTTGCAGAACGCGCCGCTGCCCGCCGTCGCCCTTCCGGGGCTGGCCTTGGAGCTGGCGCCGGTGCCGCTCGCGGCGGCCCGCTTCGAGTTGTCCCTGGCGCTCGGCGAGCGCGGCGCCGGCGCCGGCCTCGGCGGCACGCTCGCCTACGCCGCCGAGCTGTTCGACAGGGCGACGGTGCGGCGCTGGGGCGATGCCCTGGAGCGGCTGCTGGCGGCGGCCGCCGCCCGGCCGGAGCTGCCGCTGGCGCAGCTGCCGCTGCTGTCTCCGGCGGCGCGTTGGCAGCTGGTGGCCGAGTGCAACGACACCGACGGCGGCGGCGAGATCGACGCCGCGGGCTGTCTTCCCCGGCGCTTCCTGCGCACCGCCCGGCGCGCGCCGGATGCCATCGCAGTGCGGTGGATCGGCGGCGAGCCGGCCGCGGTCAGCTTCGGCGAGCTCGATCGCCGCAGCGAGCGCCTGGCGCGCCGCCTGCGCCGGGCAGGCGTCGGGCCGGAGACGCCGGTCGCCGTCTACGCCGAGCCCGCGCTCGAGCTGCTGACCGGCCTGCTCGGTATCCTCAGGGCCGGCGGCGCCTACCTGCCGCTCGACCCGGCCGACCCGCCGCCGCGCCTCGCCTGGGTGTTGGCCGACGCGCGGCCGCCGGTCCTGCTCGCGCAACGCCACCTGCTGGCGCGCCTGCAAGCGACGGCGGCGCTGCCGCTGCCGTCCTGCCTGCTGCCGCTCGACGAGGCCGAGGCGGGCGCCGCTGCCCTGCCGGACCGGGAGGAGGCGGCAGGCGGCGAACCGGCCTCGCCGCTGCAGCTCGCCTGCGTGTTCTACACCTCGGGCTCGACCGGCAGGCCCAAAGGGGTGCTGGTGGAGCACCGCGGCCTCGCCAACTATCTCGACTGGGCCGCCGGCCACCTGCTCGGCGCCGGCGCCGTCGCCATGCCCCTGCTCTCCCGCATCTCCTTCGACGCCTCGGTCAAGCAGCTCTTCGCGCCGCTGGTGGCCGGGCATGCCGTCCACCTGCTGTCGTCGCGCACCTTGCAGGAGCCGGCGGCGCTGCTGCGAGCCCTGGCCGAGGTCTCCGGCCTGGCGCTCAACTGCGTGCCGTCGCTGTGGGAGGCGATGGCGGCGGCGCTCGCCCGCGGCGAGGCCGAGCCGCCGCCCGGCATCCGCCGGCTGATCCTCGGCGGCGATCGGCTGAGCGGCGAGCTGGCGGCCCGCTCGCTCGGGCTGCTGCCGGACGTCGAGCTGCACAACGTCTACGGTCCCACCGAGACGACGGTCAATGCCAGCCGCGCCATCGTGCGCGATCCCGGCCGCGTCACCCTCGGCCGTCCGATCGCCAACGTCCGCCTCCACGTCGTGGACCGCGACCTGGGGCTGGCTCCCCATGGCGCCCCGGGCGAGCTGTGCATCGGCGGCGCGGGCGTGGCGCGTGGCTTCCTCGGCCAGCCGGAGCGGACCGCCGAGCGCTTCGTGCCCGATCCCTGGAGCCCGCTCCCCGGGTCCCGGCTCTATCGCTCCGGCGACCTGGCGCGGCGGCTCCCCGATGGCGAGATCGAGTTCCTCGGCCGCCTCGACCGCCAGGTCAAGATCCGCGGCCTGCGGATCGAGCTCGGGGAGATCGAGGCCGCCCTGGCTGCCCATCCCGCGGTGCGCGAGGCGGCGGTGCTCCACGCCGCGCCCCAGGCAGGCGCCGAGCGGCTCGCCGCCTGGTACAGCGCCCATCCCGGCGCCCTGCCCGCGGCCGGGGAGCTGCGCGACTTCGTGCGCGGCCGCCTGCCCGAAGCCTGGGTGCCGGCAGCCTTCATCCGGCTCGACAGGCTGCCGCGCCTGCCCTCCGGCAAGCTCGACCGGCGCGCGCTGGCCATGGCCGCCCCGCCCCAGGCCCGGGAGGCCGCGGCGGAACGCGAGCCGACGCCGAGCGAAGAGATCGTCGCCGGCATCTACGCGCAGCTGCTCGGCGTCGACGGGGTGGGCAGGGACGACGATTTCTTCGCGCTCGGCGGCCACTCGCTGCTCGCCACCCAGCTCGTCTCCCGGTTGCGGACGAGCTTCGGCCTCGAGCTGCCGCTGCGCAGCGTCTTCGACGCTCCAACCCCGGCCGGCATCGCCCGGCAACTGGACGAGGGGCGCCGGACCGGCGCGGAACCGCCGCCGCCGCTCGCCGCCGGACCGCGCGGCGAGCCCGTGCCGCTCTCGTTCGCGCAGCAGCAGCTCTGGCTGGTGCATCAGCTCGATCCCGGGAGCCCCGCCTACAACCTGCCGGCCAGCCTTCGGCTCACGGGGCGGTTGGACGTGGCGGCGCTGGCCCGCGCCCTGGCCGAGCTCGCGCGCCGGCACGACGTCCTGCGCACGACCTTTCCGCCGCGCGGCCTCGAGCCGGCGCAGGAGGTCGGCGTCGCGCCCTCGGCTGCCCTGCCGGTCGTCGATCTGAGCGCGCTGCCCGCTGCCGAAGCCGAAGCCGGCCGCCTCGCCGCCGCGCGGGCCCGCTTGCCCTTCGACCTCGCCCGCGGGCCGCTCTGGCGCAGCGTCCTGCTTCGCCTCGGCGGCGAGCGGCACCGGTTGCTGCTCGAGCTGCATCACATCGTCGCCGACGGCTGGTCGCTCGGGGTCATGGTCCGCGAGCTCGGGGCCTCCTACCAGGCGGCTCGCGGTGCGCCTGCCGCCCGCCTTGCCGAGCTGCCGCTGCAGTACGCCGACTACGCGCGCTGGCAGCGCGCCTGGATGAGCGGAGCGGTGCTCGAGGGGGAGCTGGCCTGGTGGCGGGAACGGCTTGCCGGCGCCCGCCGCACGCTCTCTCTCCCCGGCGACCGGCCGCCGGCGCCGGTGCCGGCGGCCGCCGGCGCCATCCATGCGTTCGTCCTGCCGCTCCCGGTGCGCGACCGGCTGGCCGCCTCGGCTCGCCGCCAGGGAGTGACGCTGTTCATGGCGCTGCTGGCGTCGTTCGCCATCCTGCTGCGCCGCCTCACCGGGCAGGACGACGTCCTGGTCGGCTCGCCGGTCGCCGGCCGCCACCGCACCGAGCTCGAGGGGCTCATCGGCTGCTTCGTCAACCTGCTGGTGCTGCGCCTGCAGCCGCGGCGCGGCGACGCCGTTGCCGACCTGGTGCGCCAGGCGCGGGAGACAGCGCTCGATGCGTATGCTCACCAGGACCTCCCTTTCGTCAGCCTGGTCGAAGGGCTGGGGGGCGAGCGCCGTCCCTCGCTCCTGCCGCTGGTGCAGGTGGTGTTCGCGCTGCAGGAGGCCCCCCTCCGCCGGCTGGCGCTGCCCGGCCTGGAGCTCACCCCGGCCGCGCCCCCGACCGGCACCGCCAAGTTCGACCTGAGCTGGGTGATCGAGAACGCCGCCGAGGGTCTCGCGGTCACGGTCGAGTATCGCCGGCAGCTGTTCGACGCTGCCACCATCCAGCGTTGGAGCAGCCACTTCGCCCTCCTGGCCGCCGCCGTCGCCGCCGATCCCGACGCGCCGCTCGCCGGCCTGTCGCCGCTGGCGGCGGCCGAGCGCGCCCAGCTGCTGGTCGAGTGGAACGACTCCGCGGCGGCCTCTCCGGCCGTCCCGGTGCACGTGCTCTTCGCCCGCCACGCGGCGGCGGCCCCCGGCGCGCCCGCGGTGGCCGGCGGCCCCGGCGCGCCGTGCACCCGCCGCGAGCTGGCCGGCAGCGCCGCCAGGCTCGCCCGTCTCCTGCGAGGCGCCGGCGTCGGGCCCGAGGACGCGGTCGGCGTCTGCCTGGGGCGCGGCCGCGAGCTGGTCGCCGCTTTCCTCGGCGTGCTGCAAGCGGGAGCTGCCTACCTGCCGATCGATCCGGCATATCCGGCGGAGCGCATCGCCCTGCTGCTCGCGGACGCGCGGGCGCCGGTGTTGGTGACGCGCCGCGGGCTCGCCCCGGCACTGCCGGCGAACGCCGCCACCACGTTGTGGCTGGACGACGAGGACGGCGCCGGCCGCGGCGCGGCAGGGGAGGGTGGGGTGGAGCTCGCCGCGCCGGCCGTGGCCGCCGACCAGCTCGCCTACGTGATCTACACCTCCGGCTCGACCGGGCGCCCCAAGGGCGTGGAGGTCAGCCATCGCGCCCTGGCCAACCTTGCGGCCTGGCACTGCCGCGCCTATGGCCTCGCCGCCGGCGACCGGACGACCCTGGTGGCCGGGGTGAGCTTCGACGCCTCGGTCTGGGAGATGGCGTCTTGCCTTGCCGCCGGCGCCTGCCTGCTGATCCCCGGCGAGGAGGCCCGGCTCGACGCCGGGCGCCTGGCGGACTGGCTCGCGGCCGAGGGCGCCACGCATTGCTTCCTGCCCACACCGCTCGCCGAGGCCCTGCTCGACGCCGGCGGCCTGCCGGGCCCGCCGCCGTGGGGCGGGCAGGGCGGCCTGCGGTTCCTGCTCACCGGCGGCGAGCGGCTGCGCCGCTTCCGGCCGCCGGGGACCACGGCGGCGGTGATCAATCATTACGGCCCCACCGAGGGCGCGGTGGTGGCGAGCGCCGCGCCGGTGCCGGACCGGCCGAGCGCCGCCGGTCCGGCCCCGGCGACGCCGGCGGCCCCGCCCATCGGCCGCCCCATCGCCAACACCCGGCTCTACGTTCTCGACCAGGACCTGGCGCCGGTGCCGATCGGGGCGCCGGGAGAGGTCTGCATCGGCGGCGTCGGCCTGGCCCGCGGCTACCGCCATCGCCCCGACCTCACCGCCGAGCGCTTCGTGCCCTCTCCCTTCGCCGCCGGCGAGCGCCTCTATCGCACCGGCGATCTCGGCCGCTTCCGCGCCGACGGCAACCTCGAGTTCCTCGGCCGAATCGACGATCAGGTCAAGGTGCGAGGGCATCGCGTCGAGCCCGGCGAGATCGAGGCGGCGCTCGCCGCGCACCCCGGAGTGCGCGCGGTGGCGGTCCTGGCGCGCGACGACGGGGCCGCAGGGCCGCAGCTGGTGGCCTACGTGGTGCCGCGTCCCCCCGCGGCCACCACCGAGGAGCTGTACGGCTTCCTCGCCGCCAGGCTGCCGAGCTTCATGGTGCCCGCGCGCTTCGTCGAGCTCGCCGCGCTGCCGCTGACGCCGAACGGCAAGATCGATCGGCGCGCCCTGCCCGCGCCGGAGAGGGCGCCGGCAGGGCCGTTCGCCGCCCCCCGCACGGCGGTCGAGGAGGTCGTCGCCGCGCTCTGGGGCCAGCTGCTGGGCCGCGATCGCATCGGCCGCGACGACGACTTCTTCGCCCTGGGTGGGCACTCGCTGCTGGCCGCCCGGATGGCAGCCAGGCTGCGCCAGGTCTTCAGGCTCGACCTGCCGCTTGCCAGCGTCTTCGCGGCCGGCACCGTGGCCGAGCTGGCACGCGCCGTCGAGGCCCGAGAGCCCCGCTCCGGGCACAGCGAGAGGGTCGCGCGGCTGGTCCTGCGAGTCCAGGGGATGTCCGGCGACGAGGTCCGCGACCAGCTGCGCCGGTCGCAGGCCGGACAGGGAGCGCTGCCGTGAGGCTGCCGCCGGCGCCGCCGGGCGACCTCCTGCTCTCCGTCGAGCAGCTGGAGCTGCTCGACGAGCTGCTGCGGGCCGACGGCGTCGCGCCGCCGCCGGGAGCCGAGCCGATCCGGCCGCGGCCCGACGCCGCCGAGCGCCCGCTCTCCTTTGCGCAGGAGCGGCTCTGGTTCCTGCATCAGCTCGACCCGCTCAGCCCGGCCTACAACCTGCCCTGCGTCATGCGCCTGGGCGGTGCGCTCGACGCCGCGGCGCTCGCCGCCGGGCTCGCCGGGGTGGCGGCGCGTCACGAGAGCCTGCGCACCACCTTCACCGCCGCCGCGGGGGCGCCGGTGGCGGCGGTCGCCGCGGCGCCGGCGATGGCCGCGCCGCTGCCGCTGGTGGATCTCGCCGGCATCGATGCCGGCCGGCGGCCGCGGCTCGCCCTGGGCCTCGCCGGCGGCTTCGTGAGCCGGCCGTTCGACCTGGCGCGCGGTCCGCTCTGGCGCGGCTGCCTGCTGCGCCTCGACGCCGGCGAACACCGCGAGCACTGGTTGCTGCTGGCTCTCCACCACATCGCCGCCGACGGCTGGTCGGTGGGGATCTTGCTGCGCGAGCTGCGCGCCTTCTATGCCGCTGCCGCTGCCGGCCTGCCGCTCGCGTTGCCGCCGCTGCCGGTGCAGTATGCCGACTACGCGGCCTGGCAGCGTCGGCGGCTTGCCGGCGCCGCCTCCGAGCCGCTGCGCGCGTACTGGCTGGCGCAGCTCGCCGGCATGAGCGCCGACCTCGACCTGCCGGCGGGTCGGCCGCCGGCCGCGGCGGCGCCGGTCGCCGCGCGCGCCCGGCAGCACGCGTCCCACCTGCCGCCGGAGCTCGCCGCGGACCTGCGGACCCTGGCGCAGCAGCAGCGGACGCCGCTGTTCTCCGTCCTGCTCGCCGCCTTCGCGGCGCTGCTCCATGCGTACAGCGGCCAGGACGACCTCGCCGTCGGCACGCCCGCGGCCAACCGTGACCGGGCGGAGATCGAGGACCTCATCGGCTTCTTCGTCAACACCCTGGTGCTGCGCATCGATCTCGCGGGCGATCCGAGCTTGCTCGCCTTGCTCGCACGGGTGCGCGCGGTGGCCCTGGCCGCCCAGGCCCACCAGGAGCTGCCGTTCGAGCAGCTCGTCGCGAGCCTCGCCCCCGAGCGGCAGCTCGGCGCGATGCCCCTGGTGCGGGTGATGCTCTCGTTCCAGGAGGACCCGCTGGCGGGCGCCCGGCTGCCCGACCTGACCCTCGCCCCGATCGCGGTCACGACCGGCGCGGCGAAGCTGGACCTGCTGGTGGCGGTGATCGACGGCGAGGACGGCCTGATCGTCCACCTCGACGCCAGGGCCGATCTCTTCGACGCCGCCACCGCGCTGCGCCTGCTGCAGCATTACCAGGTCCTGCTCGCGGCGGTGGCCGCCGGGCCGTCGCTGCCGTTGTCGCGGCTCTCGCCGCTGGCTCCCTGGGAGCGCCAGCAGCTGTGGCTGGAATGGAACGACACCCGCTTCGAGCTGCCCCAGACGAGCGCCATCCATCGACTGTTCGGCGCCCAGGCCGCTCGCTCGCCCGACGCGGTGGCCCTGGTCGCCGGAGATCGGAGCCTGACCTACGGGGAGCTCGACGTGCGGTCCAGCCGCCTCGCCTGCTACCTCGAACGGATGGGCGTGGGGCCCGAGGTGCGCGTGGGCATCTGCCTCGGCCGCTCCCCGGCCCTGGCGATCGCGCTTCTCGGAGTGCTCAAGGCTGGCGGCGCTTACCTGCCGCTGGATCCTTCCTACCCCGGCGAGCGCCTCCTGGCCATGCTGCGGTCGGCGCGGGCGGCCGGCGCGCCCCTCCTGGTGCTCGCCGATCGCGAGGGCATGGCCGCGGCGCCGGCGGCGGCGGCAGCCGCGGCCGGCGGGCAGGCGGGCGGCGAGGGTCGCCGGGGCCAGGGCCGCTGGATCTGCCTCGACGACCCCGAGGTCGCCGCGGCGATCGGGCGGCAGGCGCCGGTCGGATCCGCCGGCGACGCCGGCCCCGACCAGCTGGCCTACGTGCTCTTCACCTCCGGCTCGACCGGCGCCCCGAAGGCGGTGGGCATCCCGCACCGGGGCGTGGCGCGGCTGGTCCTCGGCGCCGGCCATGCCGAGCTGACGCCGCGCGAGGTGCTGCTGCATCTCGCCCCGCTCGGCTTCGATGCCTCGACCCTGGAGATCTGGGGGGCCCTGCTGCGCGGTGGGCGGCTGGTGCTGATGCCCGCCGGTCCCTATGCGATCGAGGACGTGGGGCAGGCGGTGGAGCACCATGGCGTGACCACCTTGTGGTTGACCGCCGGGCTCTTCCACCAGGCGGTGGACTCGCAGCTGCCGCGCCTGCGCTCGCTGCGCCAGTTGCTTGCCGGCGGCGACGTGCTCTCTCCCCGGCACGTGCGGCGCGCCCTGGACGCGCTCCCCGGTCTGCGCCTGGTGGACGGCTACGGTCCGACCGAGTGCACGACGTTCACCTCCTGCCATCCGATGACGGCGGCCGCGGACGTGGCGGAGCCTGTCCCGATCGGCCGGCCGATCGGCAATACCACGGTCTTCCTGCTCGACCGGCTGGGGCGGACGCCGCCCATCGGGGCCGCCGGCGAGCTGGCGGCGGGCGGCGACGGGCTGGCCCGCGGCTACCTCGGGCAGCCGGCGCTGACCGCCGAGCGCTTCGTGCCCCATCCCTTCTCGGCGGCGCCCGGCGAGCGCCTCTACCGCACGGGAGACCTCGCCCGCCGCGCCGGCGACGGCACCCTCGAGTTCCTCGGCCGCGTCGACCGCCAGGTCAAGGTGCGGGGTTTCCGTATCGAGCCCGGCGAGGTCGAGGCGGCGCTCCTCCGGCATCCCCTGGTGCGTGCCGCCGCGGTGCTGGCGCTCCAGGACCCCGGCGGCGATCGCCGGCTGGCAGCCTTCGTCGTGCCGGCAGGCGACGCCGGCGACGGCAGTGCCCTTGGCGGGGACGGCCGGCCGCTGGCCGCCGAGCTGCGCGCCTGGCTGACGCGACAGCTGCCGCCGCACCTGGTGCCGGCGAGCCTGACGACGCTGGACGCCCTGCCGCTGACCGCCAACGGCAAGGTGGACGAGCGTGCCCTCGCCGCCGCCGCGCCCGCGGCCGCCGCCGCCGCCACCGGACCCGCCGGCGGCAGCTGCCGCACGCCGGTCGAGGAGATCGTGGCGGCCGCCTGGGGGGAGGTGCTCGGCCGCGAGCCGCTCGGCCGCGACGACGACTTCTTCGGCCTGGGCGGCCATTCGCTGCTCGCCGCCCACGCCGTGTCGCGCCTGCGCGAGAGCTTCGGCCGCGAGATCCCGCTCGCCGACCTGTTCCGCGCACCGACGGTCGCCGCCTTCAGCGCGCGGCTCGAGGCGGCCCTGCGCGAGGGGCCGCGCGATGAGCCGCCGCCGCTCGTGCCGGTGCCGCGAGACCGGCCGCTGCCCCTCGGCTTCGCCCAGCGGCGGCTCTGGTGGCTCGACCAGCTGCGGCCGGGAGACCACGCCTACAACGTGCCCGCCGCCTACCGCATCGCGGGCCCGCTCGCCGCGTCCGCGCTGCGGCGCGCCCTGGCCGGTGTCTGGCACCGCCACGAGGTCCTGCGCACCCGCATCGTGCTCGCGGCCGACGGCGAGCCGTGCCAGGAAGTGCTCCCACGCGCGCCCCTGCCGCTGCTCACGGCGGACCTCTCGCGCCTGGCGTCGGCGAGCCGCGAGGCCGAGGTCGCCCGGCTTCTCCGCGCCGAGGCGCGGCGCCCCTTCGACCTGCGGCGCGGCCCGCCCGTCCGACTGTGCCTGCTGCGGCTGTCCGCCGTCGATCACGTGCTCGCAGTCACGCTGCACCACGTCGCCGCCGACGGCTGGACGGCGGCGCTGCTGGCGCGGGAGATCTCGGCGCTCTATGCCGGGTCGTCCCTGCCGGAGCTGCCGTGCCAGTACGGCGACTTCGCCGCGTGGCAGCGCGCCTGGCTCACCGGCGACCGCCTGCGGGCGGAGCTCGACTGGTGGCGCCGCGCCCTGGCGCCGCCGCCGCCGCCGCTCGCGCTGCCCACCGACCGCCCGCGTCCGGCGGTGGCCGGCTCGCGGGGCGCCGCCTGGCCCATCCGGCTGTCGCACGGCCTCGGCGAGCAGCTGGCGGCGCTCTGCCGGCAGGCCGGGGTGACCCCGTTCATGGCGCTGCTCGGCGGCTTCCAGGCGCTGCTCCACCGCGTCACCGGCCAGGCCGACTTCGCCGTCGGCACGCCGGTCGCCAACCGCGCCCGCGCCGGCACCGAGGACCTGGCCGGCTGCTTCGTCAACACCCTGGCGCTGCGCGCCCGGCTGGCGGGCGATCCGCCGTTCCGAGCACTGCTCGAGCGGGTGCGGGAGACCGCGCTCGGCGCCTACGCTCACCAGGAAGCGCCGTTCGAGATGCTGGTCGAGCAGCTGGTGCCGCGGCGCGATCCCGCCGTCCATCCTCTCTTCCAGGTCGTCTTCGCCCTCGACGGGCTGCCGCCGCCGCGCCTGGCGCTCCCCGGCCTGACGGCCGAGCTCCTTGCCGGCACCGAGGTCGCCGCCAAGTTCGATCTCAGCCTGACCCTCGCCGCGACGGCTCCTCCGGACCGCGGCTACGCCGGCTCGCTCGAGGTGCGCCGGGACCTGTTCGACGTCCCCACCGCCGGCCGGATGGCCGGCCAGCTGGCGGTGCTGCTGGCCGCCGCCACCGGCTCTCCCGAGCTGCCGATCGCCGCGCTGCCGCTGCTCTCGGCGGCCGAGCGCCACCAGGTGGCGCAGGAATGGAGCTCCGGCGAGCCGCGGCGCGAGGCGCCGCCGCCGGCCACCGTCGATCGCCAGATCGCACGCCAGGCGAAGTGGCGGCCCGATGCCGTCGCGGTGGTGGACGGGGACCGCCACTGCAGCTACGGCGAGCTCGTGCGCCGGGCCGGCACGATCGCCCGCCGCCTCCGCCGGTCGGGTGTCGGCTCCGAGCAGGTGGTCGCGGTCGAGGCCGAGCGCTCGCTCGAGACCATCCTGCGGATCGTCGGCATCCTCGCGGCGGGCGGGGCCTGGCTGCCCCTCGACCCCGGCTGGCCCACCGAGCGGCGCGCGGCGATCCTCGCGGACAGCACCGCCGCCGCCCCGTCGCCCGGAGCCGCCGCGCCGCCCCGCGCTGCTGCCGCACCGCCTCGCGCTGCTGCCGCACTGCCCGGCGCCGCGGCGCACCTGGACCGGCTTGCCTACGTCCTCTACACCTCGGGCTCGACCGGCGTGCCGAAAGGGGTCGAGGTCACCCACCGCTCGCTCGCGCTCTACCTCGAGGAGGTGGCGGCGGCGTTCGCCATCGTGCCGGGCGACCGGCTGCTGCAGTTCGTCTCTCTCACCTTCGACACCAGCGTCGAGGAGGTCTTCCTCGCCCTCACCCGGGGCGCCACCCTGGTGCTGCGCGGCGCGGAGCTCGCGGCTCCCGCCGCCTTCTTCGAGGCCTGCCGCCGCCAGCAGCTGACAGTGCTCGATCTGCCGACGGCCTGGTGGCACGAGCTGGCCGCCTGGTGGGAGGCCTCCGGCGCCGCCGCGCCCGAGGCGCTGCGCCTGGTGTTCGTCGGCGGCGAGCAGGCGCTGCGCGAGCGCTGGCTCGGCTGGCAGCGGCGCGCGGCGGCGAACGGAATCCGCCTCTACAACACCTACGGTCCCACCGAAGCCACCATCGTGGCCGCGCGGTGCGAGCTGGCAGCCGGCAGCCCCGCCTGGCGGAGCGCCGGCGTGCCGCTCGGCCGGCCGCTGCCGGGGACGACGCTGCACGTCCTCGACGGCGCCGGGCGGCACGTCCCGATCGGCACGGTCGGCGAGCTGTTCATCGCCGGCAGCGGCATCGCCCGCGCCTATCGCGGGCGACCCGAGCTGACCGCCGAGCGGTTCCTGCCCGACCCGTTCTCGGCGCGCCCGGGCGGCCGGCTGTACCGCACCGGCGACCTCGTCCGCTGGCTGCCGACCGGGCTGCTCGAGTTCGCCGGGCGCGGCGACCTGCAGGTCAAGGTCCGCGGCTTCCGGGTCGAGATCGCCGAGGTCGAGGCGGCGCTTGCCGCGCATCCCGGCCTGCGCCAGGCCGCGGTCGCGGTGCGTGAAGCGGCGCCGGGCGACCGCGGCCTGGCGGCTTACGTGGTGCCCTGGCGGGACCCCGCGCCGGGCCCGGACGAGCTGCGCGCCTTCCTCGGCGCCAAGCTTCCGGCCTACATGGTGCCGGAGTCCTTCGCGGCGCTCGCCGCGCTCCCCCTCACCACCAGCGGCAAGATCGACCGCCAGGCGCTGGCGGCGATGGCCGGCGCCGCCGGGGAGCGGGGGGCGCTCGCCGCCGCGGCGGCCGCCGGCGGCGGTGCGGGCGGCAGGCCGCCGACGCCGATCGAGGAGCTGCTCGCGGGCCTGTGGACGGAGCTGCTGCGCCTGCCGGCCGCGGCAGGGGTGGACGACGACTTCTTCGCCCTGGGCGGGCACTCCCTGCTCGCCACCCGGCTCGTGCTACGCATCCAGGAGACCTGCGGGGTCGAGATCCCGCTGCGCGAGGTCTTCGACGCTCCCACACCGGCCGGCCTCGGCGCGGCGATCGAGCGGGCGAGGTCCGGCGGCGCCGCGCCGCCGCCGCTCGTGCCGGTGCCGCGGCTGGGCGACCTGCCGTTGTCGTTTGCCCAGCAGCGCATCTGGCTCGCCGACCGGGTGACAGGCGGCAGCCCCTTCTACAACCAGGCGCTGGCGGTCGAGCTGCGGGGAGAGCTGCGGGTCCCGGTCCTCCGTGCCAGCCTGGCCGAGATCGTCCGGCGGCACGAATCGCTGCGCACGGTGTTCGTGGTGCGGCGGAGCGTGCCGGCGCAGGTCGTCCTGCGGCACACGCCGGCGCTGCCGCTGGTCGATCTCTCCGCCCTGGCCGCGGCGCCGCGCGACGGCGAGACGCGGCGCCTCGCGCTCGCCGAGGCGCGGCGCCCGTTCGACCTCGAGCGGGAGCCGCCGCTGCGCCTCGTCCTGCTGCGCACCGGCGCCGGCGCCGCGGTCCTGCTGCTGACCTTGCATCACATCGCCGGCGACGGGTGGTCGGCGGAGGTGCTGACGCGCGAGCTCGCGGCCCTCTACGCGGCGTTCGGCGCCGGTCGTCCTTCGCCGCTGCCGGAGCTGCCGGTGCAATACGCCGACTATGCCGTCTGGCAGCGGCAGTGGCTGCGCGGCGAGGCCCTGGCGGCCCACCTCGCCCACTGGCGGCGCCTGCTCGGGGGAGGCCCGCCCGCGCTGCGGCTGCCTGCCGACCGTCCGCGGCCACCGCTGCCCAGCCACCGGGGGGCGCGGCTCTCCCGCCGGCTGCCGGCGGCGGAGCGGCAGGCCATCGAGGCCTTCGCGCGCCGCGAGCGGGTCACCGTCTTCATGCTCCTGCTCGCCGTCTTCTACACCCTGCTGCACCGCACCGCCGGCCAGGAGGACCTGCTGGTGGGCACGGCGGTGGCGGGGCGGACGCGCCGCGAGGTCGAGGGCCTCATCGGCTGCTTCGTCAACCTGCTGCCGCTGCGGGTCTCGCTGGCCGGCGACCCCGGCTTCCGCGCCTTGCTGCGCCAGGTCCGCGAGGTCGCCCTGGCGGCCTTCGCCTGCCAGGACCTGCCGTTCGAGCTGCTGGCCGCCGAGCTGGGCTGGGAGCGCGAAGCCGGCGGCCGGCCGCTGGTGCAGGCGGCGTTCGGGGTGCAGCACGCGCCGCCGTCGAGCGTCGAGGTCCCCGGCCTCACGCTGCGGCCGCTCGAGGTCGATCCGGGCATGGCCCGCTTCGACCTCACGCTCTGGATCCACCAGGAGGACGACCAGCTGGTCGCCCTCTGGACCTTCGACGCCGACCTGTTCGAGCGCCGGACGATCGAGCGCCTCGACCGCCGCTTCGCGGCGCTGCTGGCGAGCGCCATGGCGGCGCCCGACGAGCGGGTCGGGGCGCTGGCCGCGGCCGGGGCCGGCGACGAGCGGCAGCAGCGCGCGCTCTGGCACGCCGCCAGGGTCTCGCGGCTCGCCGCCGCGACCAGGCGCCCGCCGCGGCCGGCGCCGCGCACTCCGGGAGGAGACCCATCGTGACCCGGGACATCTCCAGGCCGGCCTTCACTCCCGGCAAGCGCAAGGCAGTACGGATCTCCGAGCGGGAGCTGGTGGCGGTCGGCCGCCTGCCCACCGGCCAGGAGCTGCCGCCCGTGCTGCAGCCGAACGACGCCGGCGTCGATCTCGTGGCCTGGGCGGCGGCGCACCGCGATTGGATCGAACGCCAGCTGGCGGAGTCCGGCGGGCTGCTCTGCCGCGGCTTCGGCGTCGACTCGGTCGAGCGGTTCGACGCGTTCGTCGCCGCGACCTCGGCCGGGGCGCTGCCCTACGTCGAGCGCTCGTCGCCGCGCAGCCAGGTGAGCGGCAGCATCTACACCTCGACCGAGCATCCGCCGGACCAGGAGATCTTCCTGCACAACGAGCAGTCCTACAACCTGGTCTTCCCGCGCAAGATCTACTTCTGCTGCATGCGCGCTGCCCGGCAGGGAGGCGCGACGCCGATCGCCGACTGCCGCCGGGTCCTCGCGCGCCTCGCGCCGCGCACCGTCGAGCGCTTCCTCGCCGCCGGCTACCAGTACGTCCGCAATTTCGGACTGGGCCTCGGGCTGCCGTGGCAGACCGCCTTCCAGACCGACGACCGGGCGGCGGTCGAGAGCTACTGCCGCGAGCACGGCATCGCCGCCGAGTGGCGCGGCGGCGACCGCCTGCGCACCCGCCAGGTGCGCCGCGCCCTGGCGCGCCACCCGCTGAGCGGCGAGCTCACCTGGTTCAATCATGCGACCTTCTTCAACGTCTCGACCCTGCCCGCCGCGGTCCAGGCTGCGCTGGCCGGGCAGCTTGCCGCGGAGGACCTTCCCAACCACACCTATTATGGGGACGGCTCCCCGATCGAGGCCGAGGTGCTGGCCGAGCTGCGCGCCGCCTACCGCGCGGAGACGCGGCGCTTCGACTGGCAGCCCGGAGACGTCCTGCTCCTCGACAACCTGCTGGTCGCCCACGGCCGCGAGCCCTTCGCGGGCGAGCGCCGGGTCATGGTGGCCATGGCCGATCCCACGCCCTGGGACAGCGTCGCCGCCGATGGCCTGCCGCCGGCGGCGGCGAGGAGCGCCGAGCCATGAGCGAAGACCCTTCACGCGGCACCCCCGGCCTCGCCGCCGGATTCCGCGCCGGCGGCCGCCGCGCCGTCCGCCTCTCCGCCGAGGACCTCGTCGCGACCGGCCCGATGCCTGGCGGCGGCCGGTTCCCGCTGCTGGTCCAGCCCGGCGTCCCGGACCTCGACGCCGGCGCCTGGGCGAGCGGCCATCGGGAGCGGATCGCCGGCTGGCTGCTCGAGCACGGCGCCATCCTGCTGCGCGGCTTCGCCGTCGATTCGGCGGAGCAGTTCCGCGAGCTGGCGCGGGCGGTGACGCCCGGGCTGCTGGACTACCAGGAGCGGGCGGCGCCTCGCGTCGAGGTCGCGAAGCACGTCTTCACCTCGACCGAGTACCCGGCCGACCAGGCGATCCCTCTCCACCACGAGATGTCCTACTCGCACAACTGGCCGGGCAAGATCTGGTTCTTCTGCCTGCAGCCCGCCGAGCGCGGCGGGGCGACCCCGATCGTCGACGACCGCGAGCTCTTCCCGCGCCTGGACGCGGCGATCAAGCGGCGCTTCCTCGAGCGCCGGGTGATGTACGTCCGCAACTACGGCGGCGGCGTCGATCTGCCCTGGCAGGAGGTCTTCCAGACCCGCGAGCGTGCCGAGGTGGAGGCCTATTGCCGCCAGGCACGCATGGAGTGCGAGTGGCGGGACGGGGACCGGCTGCGCACCCGGGCCGTCCGGCAGGTGGTCGCCACCCACCCGCGGACCGGCGACACCGTCTGGTTCAACCATGCGCACATGTTCCATGTCTCCAATCTCGAGCCGTCGGTGCGCGCGGCGCTGCTCGCCGAGTTCGACGAGGACGAGCTGCCGCGCAACGCCTTCTACGGCGACGGCTCGCCGATCGAGAATGCCGTGCTCGACGAGATCCGTGCCCTGTACCGCAGCCTGGCGGTGACCTTCCCCTGGCAGCGCGGCGACGTGCTGCTGCTCGACAACGTCCTCGCCTCGCATGGCCGCGAGCCGTTCAGCGGGCCGCGCCGCATCGTCGTCGCCATGGCCGACCTCCACACCGACCCCGCTCACGCCGGACCGGCGCCGGACGCGCCGGCGCCGGGTCCGAGCGCCGGCCAGGGAGGGTGACGCGCATGCCCGACGGCACCCTCGAAGGCTTTCGCCTCTCGGCGCAGCAGCGGCGGATCTGGCTCGGGCAGCAGGACGGCGCGGTCTGGCGCGCCGCCTGCGTCCTGGCGGTCGCCGGCCCGGTGGACGGCGGCGAGCTCGAGCGGGCCCTCGGCCGGGTGGCGCGGGAGCAGGAGTGCCTGCGCACGCGGTTCCAGCGCCTGCCCGGCATGGAGGTCCCGGTGCAGGTGGTCGGCGACGTGCCCACCTTCGAGCTCGAGCAGGACGGCGGCAGCGGCGCCGCCGCCACACCCGGCGCCGCGGGGGCGGAGGACTGCATCGAGGAGGCGTGGAGATCGCTGCTCGCCGCTCCGCTCGACCCGGAGCAGGGACCGCTGGTGCGCGTCCGGCTGCTGCCCGCCGGCGGCGATCGCCACCTGCTGCTGGTGGCCGTGGCCGCGCTGCTGGCCGATGCCCGCGGGCTGCACAACCTCTGCGCCGAGATCTGGAGCGCCTACGCCGGAATCCGGCAGGAGCAAGAGCAGGAGCAAGAGCGGGAGATCGTGCAGTACGCCGACTTCGCCGCCTGGCAGAGCGATCTCGCCGACGCCGCGGAGGGCGAGGAGGGCCGGCAGTACTGGCGCCGCGAGCGGGAGGCAGGAGCGCCGACCCCGCGGCTGCCCGGAGAGACGGCGCCCGGCCCGGGCGCGGCCGGCCAGCCGGCGGCAGGCTTCTCGCCCGCCGTCGTCCCCTGTCCCCTGCCTGCGGACCTGCTCTCCGGCCTCGAGCGCCTCGACCGGGAGTCGGGGGCGCCCCCCGACACGGCCCTGCTGGCCTGCTTCTGCGTGCTGCTCGCGCGCCTGAGCGGCGAGCCCCGGCTCTCGGTCGCGCGCCTCCTCGACGGGCGCGGCGTCGAGCAGCTCGCCGGCTGCCTCGGGACCTTCGCCCGCTTCGCGCCCGTCGGGGCGCGCATCGACGAGACCACCACCTTCGCCGAGCTGCTGGCGGGGCTGGCAGAGACCCTCGCCCGGCACGAGACCTGGCAGGACCTGTTCCCGGAGGCTCCGGCCGCGGCCCCCGCCGTGCAGCTCGAGCGCCTGACGTGGCCGCCGGTCGGCGTGGGCGGCCGCGAGCCGGCCCTGGTCCGCCTCTGGACCTGTATCGACCGCTTCGAGCTCAAGCTCAGCGTGCTCGAGACCGGCGGCCGCACGACCCTCGCGCTGCACTACGACGCCGGCCGCTATCACCCGCGGGACCTTGCCCGGCTCCCCGGGCAGCTCGCCGCCGTCGCCGCCGCGGCGGTGGCGGACCGCGGCGCCCGCGCGGCCGAGCTGCCGGTGCTGGGGCCGGCGGAGCGCGAAGAGATCCTCCACCGCTGGAACGACACGGCCGCCGGTTACGCCGCCGGCCGCTGCGCCCACGAGCTGTTCGCGGCACAGGCCGCGGCCACTCCCGACGCGCCGGCCGTGGTGTACGGCGAGGAGAGCTGGACCTACGGCGAGCTCGCGCGGCACGCCGCGCGGCTGGCTCGCCGCCTCGCCGGCCTGGGAGTGGGACCGGAGGTCCCCGTCGGCCTCTGCGTCGAGCGCTCGGCGGCGATGATCGCGGGCCTGCTGGCCATCTGGCAGGCGGGCGGCGCCTACGTCCCGCTCGACCCCGCCCTGCCCGCCGAACGGCTGCGCTTCCTGCTCGCGGACACGGCGGCGCCGGTGCTGCTCACCGAACGGCGGCTGGCGGGGCTCTTCGCCGGGCTGCCGGCCGCCGTGGCGCTCCTCGACGACGCGGGCGCGACGCCCGCCGCCGGCGCCGCCGACGCCCGGCCGGGCCCCCCCCGGGCGCCGGTGCACCCCGACAACCTCGCCTATGTCATCTACACCTCGGGCTCCACCGGCCGCCCCAAGGGGGTGATGGTGCCGCACCGCGCGCTCGCCAACCTGGTCGCCGCGCTCGGCCGGGCGATCTATGCCGGGCGGCCGGCGCCGCAGCGCGTCGGCCTCAACGCGCCGCTGGCCTTCGACTCGTCGGTCAAGCAGCTGCTGCAGCTGTGCTGCGGCCACACCCTGTACGTCGTACCGGCGGAGGCGCGGCTGGACAGCGGCAGGCTGCTTGCCTTCCTGGCCGAGCGGCGGCTGGACGCTCTCGACTGCACCCCCACCCAGCTCCGCCTGCTGCTCGAGGCCGGGCTCGCCGAGCGCGCCGACCTCGGCCCCGCGCTGCTGCTGGTGGGAGGCGAGGCCATCGACGGCGCCCTCTGGTCGGCGCTGGCCTGCCGCGAGACGACCGCCTCCTACAACCTCTACGGGCCCACCGAGTGCACCGTCGACGCGACCGCCTGCCGCATCGGCGGCGCCGCCGGCCAGGCGGCGCCCTCCCTGGGCCGTCCGCTCGCCAACCTGCGGACCTACGTGGCCGACCGCCTGCTGCAGCCGGTGCCCGCCGGCGTCGCCGGCGAGCTACTGATCGGCGGCCTGGGGGTGAGCCGCGGCTACCTGCGCCAGCCGGCCCTGACCGCCGAGCGGTTCGTTCCCGATCCCTGGAGCGGCCGGCCGGGAGAGCGGCTCTACCGCAGCGGCGACCTCGCACGCTGCCGCGAGGGGGGAGAGATCGAGTTCCTCGGCCGCGTCGATCACCAGGTCAAGATCCGCGGCGTGCGGGTGGAGCCGGGGGAGATCGAGGCCGTCCTCGCCGATCACCCGGCGGTCCGGGAGGCGGCGGTCGTGGCGCGCGCGACGGCGGGAGAGCCGCCGCGCCTGGTGGCCTACGTGAGCCCGCTGCGGCGCTACGCACCGGCGGTGGAAGGGCGGCGGCGGCTTGCCCTGCCGGGCGGCATCGCCGTGGTGCACCAGAACCGCCACGAGACCGAGTACGTCCACCGCGAGATCTTCGTCGAGCGGGTCTACCTGCGCCATGGCCTGGAGCTGCCGGAAGACGCCTGCGTCTTCGACGTCGGCGCCAACGTCGGGTTGTTCACCCTCTTCGTCGGGCGCCTCCGGCCCGCCGCCCGCATCTACGCGTTCGAGCCGATCGCGCCGCTGTTCGATCTGCTGCGCAACAACGTCGAGCTGCACGGCGCTCCGGCCCGGCTCTTCGCCTGCGGGCTCGGCGACCGCGAGGCCGTGGAGGCCTTCGCCTTCTATCCCGGCTACTCGGTGATGTCGGGGCTCGCCCGCTATGCCGATCCCGAGGGCGAGGTGGCGGTGATCAAGCGCTATCTCGACAATGCCCGGTCGCAGGGGGCCGCCGGCGCGGCGCTGCTGCTCGAGCATGCCGACGAGCTGCTCGCCGGCCGCTTCACCGCGGAGACCAGCCCGGCGCCGGTACGGCGGCTGTCGAGCGTGATCCGCGAGACCGGGGTGACCGCGATCGACCTGCTCAAGGTGGACGTGCAGCGGGCCGAGCTCGACGTCCTGCGCGGCATCGACGAAGCAGACTGGCCGAAGATCCGGCAGCTCGTCGTCGAGGTCCACGATCCGGGCGGCCCGGCCGCCGCCGGGCGGCTGCGCGAGGTCATCGACCTGCTGGCCGGCCAGGGCTTCGCCACCCTGGCCGAGCAGGACCCGCTGCTCGCCGGGACCGACCGCCACCTTCTCTATGCGCTGCGGCCGGCGGCAGGCCGGCGGCTGGTCCTTGGCGCGGCGCCGGCGGCGCTGCCGCCGCTGCCGGCCGACGCCTGCCAGCCGATCCTCGAGGCCTCCGAGCTGCGCGAGCTGCTGCGCCGGAAGCTGCCGGAGAGCATGATGCCGGCGGCGTTCGTGCTGCTGGACGCGCTCCCCCTGACCGCCAACGGCAAGGTGGACCGCCGGGCGCTGCCGGCGCCGGAGAGCCTGCGGCCGGAGCTCCGGCCCGACTACGCGCCGCCGCGCAACCGCGCCGAGCGCGTCATCGCCGAGGCCTGGGGGCGGGCGCTCAAGCTCGAGCACGTCGGCATCCAAGACAACTTCTTCGACCTGGGAGGGAACTCGCTCCTGCTGGTGCAGGTGCATGGCGAGCTCACCCGCTCCCTGGGACGCGACCTCTCGATGCTGGAGCTCTTCCAGCACCCGACCATCGACGCGCTGGCCGCCCTGCTCTCCGCCGACCGGGGCGAGGCTGCGGCGGACCCGCTCGCCGGGATCGCCGCCCGGGCCGGGCAGCGGATCGCCGCGGCCGCCGGGCGACGGCGCCGCCAGCCACGGGAGACAGGCGGATCTTGAGCGGCGACGGGCGCGGGCTGGGCGGGATCGCCGTCCTCGGCATGGCCTGCCGCTTCCCCGGCGCCGCCGGCCCCGAGGCGCTGTGGCGCAACCTCAGCCAGGGGGTCGAGTCGGTCCATTTCTTCTCCGACGCGGAGCTGCGCGAGGCGGGCGTCGCCGCCGAGCTGCTCGCCGATCCGCGCTACGTCAAGGCCAAGGCGATCCTCGCCGGCGTCGAGCGCTTCGACGCTGCCTTCTTCGGCTTCACCCCCCGCATGGCCGAGCTGACCGACCCCCAGCAGCGGCTCTTCCTCGAGTGCGCCTGGGAGGCGCTCGAGAGCGCCGGCTACGACCCCCATCGCTATCGGGGCGACATCGGGGTCTTCGCCGGCACCGGCTTCGCCGCCTACCTGCTGTCGAATCTGGGCGCCCTGACGGGACCGGCCGGGCCGGGCGCCGGGGATGCCCTGGCCGGCGGCGCCATGCAGACCGCCATCGGCAACCGTACCGATCACCTCTGCACCATGGTGGCCTACAAGCTCGACTTGCGAGGGCCCGCGGTCACCGTCCAGACCACCTGCTCGACCTCGCTGGTGGCAGTCCACCTGGCGTGCCAGAGCTTGCTCGACTACCAGTGCGACATGGCGCTCGCCGGCGGGGTCTCGATCGAGGTGCCGCAGCTGGCGGGCTATCTCTACGCCGAGGGAGGGATCGGCTCGCCGGACGGCCACTGCCGTCCGTTCGACGCCGGCGCCCAGGGGACGGTGGGCGGCAGCGGCTGCGGCGCGGTGCTGCTCAAGCGCCTCGACGAGGCGAGCGCCGACGGCGATCCGGTCCGCGCCGTCATCCTCGGCTCGGCGGTGAACAACGACGGCGCCGTCAAGATCGGCTACTCGGCGCCCAGCGCCGCGCAGCAGGCGCGGGCGATCGCCATGGCCCAGGCGGTGGCGGGCGTCCGCCCCGAGGAGATCACCTACGTCGAGACCCACGGCACCGGCACCCAGCTGGGCGATCCGATCGAAGTCGCGGCGCTCAAGACGGTCTTCGCCACCGGGACCTGGCGCCGCGGCTCCTGCGCCCTGGGATCGGTCAAGTCCAACTTCGGTCATCTCGACACCGCCGCGGGCATCGCCGGCCTGATCAAGACCGTGCTCGCGCTCGAGCACCGGCAGATCCCGCCGACGCTCCATTTCGAGCGCCCGCCCCCCCAGGCCGGCCTCGACGAGAGCCCGTTCTACGTCAACGCGGTGCTGCGCGACTGGCCGGCCGGCGGCGGTCCGCGCCGGGCCGGCGTCAGCTCCTTCGGCATCGGCGGCACCAATGCCCACGTGGTGCTCGCCGAAGCCCCCGAGCCCGCCGCGGCTGCTCCTTCCCGTCCGTGGCAGCTGCTGCTGCTCTCGGCCCGCAGCGGCGCGGCGCTCGAGGCCGCCAGCGAGCGCCTGCGCCTGCATCTCGCCGCCAGCCCCCGGCTGCCGCTCGCCGACGTGGCCTTCACCCTGCAGGTGGGGCGGCGGGCTTTCGATCACCGCCGGGCCGTGCTCTGCCGCGACGACGCCGAAGAAGCTTCGCAGCTGCTCGCGTCGCTCGATCCGCTACGGGTCTATGGCGGCACCCGGGAACCGCGCCGCCAGCCGGTGGCCTTCCTGTTCCCGGGCCAGGGCGCCCAGTACCCGGGCATGGGGCGGCAGCTCTATGCCGCGGAGCCGGAGCTGCGCCGCCAGGTGGACCTCTGCAGCGAGATCTTGCGGCCGCTGCTGGGCCTCGACCTCGCCGCGGCGCTCGCGGCCAGCGGCGAGGAGGGCCGAGACTGCCTCGACTGGAACCAGACCGGCCTGGCGCAGCCGGCGCTGTTCGTCGTCGAATACGCTCTGGCGCGGCTCTGGATGTCCTGGGGCATCGCGCCGGTGGCGATGCTCGGCCACAGCCTGGGCGAGTACGTGGCGGCATGTCTCGCCGGCGTCTGGCCGCTCGCCGCGGCGCTGCGGCTGGTGGCGGCGCGGGGCCGGCTGATGCAAGCGCTGCCCGCCGGCGCGATGCTGGCGGTGCACCTCGCGCCGGACGACGTCGCCGGCTGGCTGGGCGGCGAGGTCGCCCTGGCGGCGGTCAATCGTCCCTCGCACAGCGTGCTCTCCGGCCCGCGGGCCGCCATCGACCGGATCGCAGCGGAGCTCGCCGGCCGCGGCGTGGCCTGCCGCCGCCTCCACACCTCCCACGCCTTTCACTCACCGATGGTGGAACCCATGCTGGCCGCCTTCCGCGACGAGGTGCGGCAGAGCGGGCCGCAGCCGCCGTCGCTCCCCTACCTCTCCAACCTGACCGGCAACTGGATCCGCGGCGAGGAGGCGACCGACCCCGAGTACTGGGTCCGGCACCTGCGCGAGACGGTGCAGTTCTCGGCCGCGGCCGGGGTCTTGCTGCGCGACACCGAGGCGGTGCTGCTCGAGGTCGGACCGGGCATCACCCTGGCGACCCTGGCGCGCCAGCATCCGGCGCGCGCTCCGGGACGGGTCGTGCTCTCCTCCTTGCGCCCGCCCCGGCAGGGCGATCCCGAGGCGGCGGCGCTGCTGGCCACGCTCGGCAGGCTCTGGCTGGCCGGCGTGGAATGCGACTGGCAGGGCTTCTACGCGCACGAGCGGCGGCGGCGGGTGGAGCTGCCCACCTATCCGTTCGAGCGCCAGCGCTACTGGCTCCCGCCCGCCCGGCCCGGCGGCGAGCGCCCTGGCGGCGCCGGCCCGGCCGCACACCGCCGGGCGGACGCCGCCTGCTGGTTCTACGCCCCCTCCTGGCGCCGCTCCCAACTTCCCGCCGCCGCCGCCGCGCCCGCCGGCGGAGCCGCCCCGCCCTCCCCGCGGGCGGGGCTGCGGCCGCGGCCGGGGCGCTGGCTGGTCTTCGCCGGCGACGAGGAGCCGCTGGCGCTGGGGCTGCTCGCGCGGCTCGCCGAGTCGGGCCTGGAGGTGATCCGCGTCGTGCCCGGCCGCGGCTTCGCTGCGCTCGGCGACGGCGCCTGGCGGATCGATCCGCGGCGGCGGGAAGACTACGCGGCACTGCTCGCCGCCCTCGACGGGCGCGACGGCCTGCCGGAGCGGCTGCTCCACCTGTGGACCGTCACCCCGGCGGCGGCCGATCCGGCCGACCCGGCCCGGCAGCGCGAGCAGCTCGACCTCGGGTTCCACAGCCTGGTCTTCCTGGCCCAGGCGCTCGGCCGCGCGGCGCTGCCGGCAGCGGCCGCTCTCGAGGTGGTGACGAGCAACGCCCAGGAGGTGGTCGGGGGGGATCTCTGGTGGCCCGAGAAGGCGGCCGTCGCCGGTGTGCTGCGCGCCATGGCCGGCGAGATCCCGGGCCTTCGCTGCCGGGGCATCGACGTCGCCGCGCCGCCCGACCAGGGCGCGGCCGAGGCGCTCGCCGAGCTGGTGCTGGGCGAGCTGCTCTCCGCGGCCGGCGAGCCGCTGGCCGCCTATCGCGGCCGGCACCGCTGGCTGCCCGACTTCGCGCCCCTGGCGCTGCCGTCCCGGCCGGCCGCCGCCGTGCCGCCCGCCCGCCTGCGCCCTCGCGGCAGCTACCTGATCACCGGCGGGCTCGGCGGCGTGGGGTTGACGCTTGCCGAGGAGCTGGCCCGCTCCGTCCAGGCTCGCCTGACGCTGGTCGGGCGCTCGGGCGTGCCGCCGCGGGAAGCCTGGGACGGCTGGCTCGCGGGCCATGCCGAGGACGATCCGACCAGCCGCCGGCTGCTGGGCCTGCGCCGGCTCGAGGCGCTGGGCGCCGAGGTGCAGGTGCTCGCGGCGGACGTCGCCAGCGGTCCGGCGGCGGTCGCGGCGGTCGCGGCGGCGCACCGCCGCTTCGGCGCCCTCCACGGCGTGATCCATGCTGCAGGCATCGCCGGCGGCGGCCTGCTGGCGCTGCGCGAGCCCGCCCAGATCGAACGGGTGCTGGCGCCCAAGGTCATGGGCACCCGCGCGCTGGCCGCGGCCCTGCGGCCCGGCGAGCTCGATTTCTTCGTGCTCTGCTCGTCTCGCAGCGTCTTTCTGGGTGGCGCCGGCGGCGCCGACTACGCGGCGGCCAACGCCTTCCTCGACGCCTTCGCCCATGCGGAACGCGCCGCCTGGGGCGACGCCCTGGTGTCGGTGGGCTGGTGCGCCTGGCGCGAGGTGGGGATGCTCGCGGCAGCCGCCGCGCGCGCCGGCGCCGAGGTGCGCGCCGCTCCCGACGAGGCCGGCGAAGCGACCCCGCACCCGCTCTTGGAGCGCCGCCAGGCTGGCGCCGGGGGCGAGGTCTACCACACCCGCTTGAGCAGCCGGCGCCACTGGGTGGCGGACGAGCACCGCATCGCCGGCCATCCGGTGATCCCCGGCACCGCCTATCTCGAGATGGCCCGCGCCGCCTTCGAGCAGCGCACAGGGCAGGCCGGCGTCGAGCTCTACGACGTCTTCTTCCTCACCCCGGTGCGGCTGCGCGACGACGAGGAGCGGCTGCTCAGGCTGACCGTGGAGCCCGAGGGCGGCGGCCTGGCGTTCAGGATTGCCAGCCGCGCGGCCGAGGGCGGCTGGCAGGAGGCGATGCTCGGCCGCATGCGGCCGCTGGCGGCGGCGCCGCCAACCCGCCAGGACCTCGCGGCCATCCGCGGGCGCTGCGCTCGCGGCGAACGCCTGGCGATCGACGAGGACGAGCGCTTCGAAGACCTCGGCCCGCGCTGGCAGAACGTCAAGCAGGTCTATCTCGGGAGCGGCGAGGTGCTGGGAGCGCTGGAGCTCGCCCCGGAATTCGCGGGCGACCTCGCGCAGCACAAGCTCCATCCCTCGCTGCTCGATCGCGCCGCCGGCCTGGGCGAGCAGTTCCTGATCGATCCCGAGCTGGGCTTCTACCTGCCGCTGTCCTACGCCAGCCTGCAGGTGCACGCGCCCCTGCCGCGCAAGCTCTACAGCCATGTGCGCATCGCCGACGCCGACTACGCCCGCCACGAGACCATCTCCTTCGACGTGACGCTGATGGACGAGGAGGGGCGCTGCCTGGCCGCGATCGCCGGCTACAGCAAGAAGCGGGTCAACAACGCCGCCGAGCAGCTGCGCGCGCTCGCCGGCGCGCCGGGCACCGGCGCGGCGGCGCCGCAGGCGCGGCGCCAGGCGGCGGGCGGCTGGGAGGCGGCGTTCGCGCAGACGCTGGCGATGGGCATCACACCCGCGGAAGGGCAGGAAGTGTTCCGGCGCCTCCTGGCGCACCGGCTGCCGGCGCAGGTCGTGATCTCGACCAGCGACCTCGCCGCGGTGGTGGCGGCGGCGGCGGGCGGCGCCGGCCGGACTCCCGCGGCCGGCGACGTCGACCGCGAAGGTGTTCCAGGCGATGCCATGGCGGCGGGTGCGGCCGCCGGTGCCGGCCTCTCCGCGGCCCCGGCGGCGGGTGCGGCGGGTGCCGTCGGCGATGCGGGTGAGGGCGGGGGCGGCGCCGGCCATCCGCGCCCCGCCCTCGACACCCGCTTCGTCGCGCCGCGCGGCGAGGTCGAGCAGCGGCTCGCCGCCCTGTGGCGGGAGGCGCTGGGCCTCGCCGAGGTGGGCGTCGACGACAACTTCTTCGAGCTCGGCGGCGACTCCATCGTGGGCTTGCAGATCGTGGCCAGGGCCCTCCGGCTCGGCTTGCAGATCTCGCCGGGACAGCTCTTCGAGTACCAGACCGTCGCCCGCCTGGCGCAGGCGGTCGCCGCCGACCGCGCCAGGCTCTCGCCGGCGCCGCCGGCGGTCGATCTCCGGGCCGATCCACCGGTGCCGGCGGCGAGCGCGCCGCCCATGGCGGCGGGCGACGTCCCGCTGGTGCCCAACCAGCTGCGCTTCTTCGAGCGCGGCTATGCCAACCCTCACCGCGCCAACGTGACGCAGCTGTTCGAGGTCCACATGCCGCTCGACTGGCCGCGGTTCGCCGCCCTGCTGCCGCGGCTCGGCCGCGTCCACGATGCCCTGCGGCTACGGTTCTTCCCTCTCCCCGCGGGCGGCTGGCGGCAGGAGCTGGCGGCGGCAGGGAGCGGCCTGCCGTTCGTCCTCCTCGATCTCGCGGCGCTTCCCGCCGCGCGCCAGAGCGCCGCCGTCGAGTCGGCGGCCGATGCGCTGCAGGGCTCGCTCCATCTCTCGCGGGGGCCCCTCGCGCGGCTGGCCGGCTTCCACCTCGGCCACGGCCGCCCGAGCCGGCTGCTCTTCACCGGCCATCACCTGGCGCTCGATCATGTCTCGCTCTACGTCCTGGCCGACGACCTCGAGCGGCTCTACACCGCGGCGAGCGCCGGCAGGGCGCCGGCGCCGGCCGCCCCTTCCGTCAGCTTCAAGACCTGGGCGGAACGCCTTGACCGGGCGGCCGACGCGGCAGAGGTCGAGCGCGAGGCGGCCTGGTGGCTGGGCCTGCCCTGGTCCGAGGTCGGCCCGCTGCCTCGCGACCGGCCGGGCGGCGAGAACACCATCCGCAGCGCTCGGCAGGTCAGCGCCCAGCTCGACGTCGAAGAGACGCGGTCGCTGCTCGACGAGCTGCCGCGGGCCCTTGGCTGCTCGATCGAGGAGGCCCTGCTCGCCGCCACCGCCTGGACGCTCGCCGAATGGAGCGGGGCGCCGGTGCAGCTCCTCCAGCGCGTCGTGCACGGGCGGACGCCGCGGCTCCCCGACCTCGACGTGGCGCGGACGGTGGGTTGGTTCGCGGCCGACTACCCGCTGGTCCTCGACCTGGCCGGCGCGAGCGATGCGCGCCAGGCGCTGCCGGCCGTCGCCCGCCAGCTGCGGCAGGTGCCCGGGGACGGCCTCGGCTATGGGCTGCTGCGCTACCGCACCCGGCACGCGGAGCTGGCGGCGCGCTTCCGCGCTCTGCCCGTGGCCGAGGTGAGCTTCAACTACCTCGGCGGCCAGGGCCTGCGCCGCGCCGCCGCCGCCGCCTTCCGCGAAGCCGCCGAATCGCCCGGCTCGGCCTCCGACCCGGCAGCCCGCCGGCCGTCGCTGCTCAACGTCACCGCCTGGTTGACCGGGCGGCGGCTGCGCCTGGATTGGACCTATGGCGCCGAGGTCCATCGCGCCTCGACCGTCGAGCGGCTGGCCGCCCGCTGCCGCGCCACGCTCGCCGGCCTCCTGGCCGCGGCGGACGATCAGCCGAATGCCAAGCGGACCTCGTGGTCAGGGCTCAGGCCCTGACCACCTTCTCGTGGTGTCCCCGGTAGACGCCGCGGGTGTCGACGATCAAGGGCGCATGGCGCAGGACGAGATCGTAGTCGACGGCGGAATGGTCGGTCACCAGCAGGACCACGTCGCTTGCCGCGAGGACCTCCGCGGTGAGCGGCACCGGCTCGACGGTCGGCAGCCCGTGCCAGCCGTGCGGCCGTGGCGCGAGCGGGACGTGCGGGTCGTGATAGCAGACCACGGCGCGCTGCTCGAGCAGCGGCTGGATCAACGCGAAGGCTGGGCTCTCGCGGCAGTCGGCGATGTCCTTCTTGTAGGCCAGGCCGAGGACCAGCACGCGGCTCCCCTGGAGCGCCTTGCCGCAGCGGTTGAGGGCCTGCTGCAGGCGGCCGATCACGTACTCCTGCATGCGCACGTTGATCTCGCCGGCCAGCTCGATGAAATGCGTCGAGCGGCCGTACTCGCGCGCCTTCCAGGACAGGTAGAAGGGATCGATCGGGATGCAGTGTCCGCCCCAGCCGGGGCCCGGGTTGAAGCGCATGAAGCCGAACGGCTTGGTCGCGGCCGCGTCGAGCACCTCCCAGATGTCGATGCCCATGCGCTCGTAGATCATCTTGAGCTCGTTGACCAGCGCGATGTTGACGGCGCGATAGATGTTCTCGGTGAGCTTGGCCGCCTCGGCGACGCGGGCCGAGGATACGCGCACGGTGCGCGGGACGATGCTGCCGTAGAGCGCCTCGGCGGCGGCTGCCGACGCATCGTCCACCCCGCCCACGAGCTTGGGGACCCGGGTCGCCGAATGCCGTGGCTCCCCGGGATCTTCGCGCTCGGGCGAGTAGGCGAGGAAGAAGTCGCGCCCGCAGACCAGCCCCGAGCGCTCCAGGATCGTCTGCACCACCTCCTCGGTGGTGCCCGGATAGGTCGTGGACTCGAGCACCACGAGCTGGCCCTCGCGCAGCCGGCGCGCGATGGACTCGGCGCTCGCGACGACCGCCGAGAGGTCGGGCTCGCGCTGCGGGGAAAGCGGCGTCGGCACGCAGATGAGAATGGCGTCCGGCTCCGACAGGCGGCCGAAGTCTTGGGTCGCGCAGAGACGTCCGCCCGCCGCCTGGCGGCCGATCCTGCCGGCATCGAGGTGAGGGATGTAGCTCTCCCCGCGCCCCAGCGCCGCGACCTTGGCCGCATCGGTGTCGAAGCCGAGCACCCGGTAGCCCCGCTCCGCAAAGCCGAGCGCCAGCGGCAACCCGACATAGCCGAGCCCGAGAATGCCGATGTGCGCCGAAAGGTCCGCGATCGCGCCGTGCAGCGCCGCGGCAGCTTTGCTGGTCATGGCCAGGGCCGAACTATATACTTCCTTAGAGACGAAGTTTTATCGACAGCCGCCCTGGGGAGCCGGAGATGCCGGAGATGACCGACCGCGTGCCTCCGGAGGCCGGGGCGCGCCGGCAACCGCCGGAGCCTCCCGGCGAGACCGCGGAGCACCGCGTGCTGCTGCCGGACGGCAGCGGGGAGTGGTCCCTGTGGCGTTGCGCCTGCCTGCGGGGAGCCGGCTTTCCGGTCTCGGACCTCGAGCGGCTCGCCGCCACGCCCGCCGCCGCCGCGGCCGACCGGCTGGCGGCAGCCGAGGACGACGCGGAGCGGCGCCGCGCCGAGGCCCTCGCGGCCGCGGGCGACGAGCTCCGCCGCGGCGAGCGCCAGGGCCTGGCCCTCCTGGTCAAGGCCATCCGGAAGCTCAAGAAGGGGAAGCTTCCCGCCGCGGACGCCCTGCCGGCGGCGGTGCGGGAGGCGGTCGAGCGCTGCGCGGCCGCGGACGCGGAGGTCGGCCGCCTGGCGGAGGAGTACGCCGCCCGGTTCACCGCCGCGGCCGAACGGCTCGCCCGCGAGCTGCGCGCCATCGCCCGCGACGGCAGGTTCCGCGAGGCCGTCCTGTGGCTGAACCGGCGCCTGGTCGAAGACGCGCTCGACCGCCTGGCGGAACGCGACGGCGACGGGCAGACCACCTGGAAGACGCGCCAGCGCGAGCAGCTGGTCGTCTCCTACCTGCAGCGCTTCTGCGCGAAGAACGACACCATCGGCTTCTTCGGGCCCGTCGGCTGGGCGACCGTGGGCGAGGCGGCGGAGCCGATCGCGGTGCGCCACGGTCCCGACTTCCTGGCCGGGCGGCGCGTCTTCTTCGAGGGGTGGGGCATCGACGCCCTCGCCGCGGCGCTGGCCGCGCAACCCGGCCTGCGCCCGGCGCTCGCCCCGCGCCGGGGCGTCTTCGTTCGCGCCGACGGCGAGCTGGTGGCGCAGGCGCCCGGGGCGGGGCTGCCGCCGGAGATGCGCGCCCTGCTGGCGCTGTGCGACGGCCGGAACGCGGCTCGCCAACTGGCGGCGCGCCTGGTGGCGGCGGGAACGCTTCCTGACGAGTCGGCCGTCTATGCCCTCCTCGAGCGGCTGGCGGCGGCGGGGCTCGTCACCTGGGGATTCGATCTGCCGCTGGCGCTCGAGCCCGAGCGCGCGCTGCGGCGGCGCATCGAGGCGCTGGATGCCGCGGCGGACGACGGGGCCGAGCGCCAGGCGGCCCTGCAGGCGCTCGCGGAGCTGGAAGCCGACCGCCGGGCGGTCGAGCTGGCCGCCGGCGACGATCGCGCGCTCGATCGCGCGCTGCGGCAGCTCGAGGACCGCTTCACCCGGCTCACCGGGCTCGGCGCGAGCCGCGGCCATGGCGAGACCTACGCCGGGAGGACCCTGGTCTACGAGGACTGCCGGCGCGGCACGGAGGTCGATTTCGGCGCCGGCCTCCTGGCCGAGCTGGCGGCGCCGCTCGGGCTGCTGCTGACCAGCGCCCGCTGGCTCACCTGGGCCGCGGCCGAGATCCACCGCCAACGCTTCGAGCAGACCTTCGAGGAGCTCCGGCGCGAGACCGGCGCCGAGCGGGTGGAGCTGGCCGCCTTCTGCCGCCAGCTGCTGCCGGTCCTGATCGCCCCTCAGACCAGCCCTGTCCGGCAGCAGGTGCTGCCCGAGTTCCGGCGGCGATGGGCGGAGGTGCTGGCGCTGCCGGATGCTCGAGCACGGCGGGTGAGCTACACCAGCGAGGAGCTGCGCGACCGGGTGCTGCGCGCGTTCGCGGCTCCCGGGCCGGGCTGGACGACGGCGCGGCACCACAGTCCGGACCTGCTGATCGCGGCCAGCGGCCCGGAGGCCATCCGGCGCGGGGACTACAGCCTCGTGCTCGGCGAGCTGCACGTCGGCAACAACACGCTCGCCACCAACCTCTTCGTCGCCCAGCACCCTTCTCCCCAGGAGCTGGTCGCCGCCATGGAGCGGGACGTGCCGGAGCCCTGCGTTTTCCCCACCTTGCCCAAGGCCTGGCAGCAGGAGGAGTCCGACGGCCTGCTCGGCGTGCCGCTGCCGGGGCTCACCGGCAGGCTGGCCTACGGGCTGGCCGCCGCCAAGGACCTGTTCCTCGAAGTCACCCCGGCGCCCTCCGAGGTGCCGGGCTCCCGCGCGCTGGCGATCGCGGACCTCTACGTCGAGCGCGGCCACGCGGGCGGGAGCGGTGAGGCCGGTGGTGCGGCCGGCGGCGGCCTGCGGGTGACCGGCGGCGACGGCAGCCGCTCCTGGGACCTGCTGGCCTTCCTGCAGACGGTGATCCAGATGCAGATCGTCGGGGTGTTCAAGATCTTCCCGCCCGAGGCCCACTGGCCGCGGGTGACCATCGACCGCCTCGTCGTCTGGCGCGAGTCCTGGATGGCGCCGGCGGCCAGCCTGGAGTTTGCCGGGGCGGCGACCGAGGCGCAGCGCTTCGCCGGCGCGCGCCGGTGGGCGCACGGCCGCGGCCTGCCGCGCCGTGTCTTCGTCAAGGCCCCGTACGAGCAGAAACCCTTCCTCCTGGACCTCGACAGCCCGCTCTCGGTCGAGCTCTTCGCGCGGGTGGTGCGGCGCAGCGTCGAGAAAAGCCAGGGCAAGGCGCGGATCAGCTTCAGCGAGATGGTGCCGGCGCCGGAGGACGCATGGCTTCCCGATCGCCTGGACCGGCGCTACGCCAGCGAGCTGCGGCTGGTCGCGTTCGATCGGTCGGGCTGAGGGGAGCGGCGGCGGGGAGAGGCGCAGCCGTGGGCCGGCGGAGTGAGGAGGATCGAGATGTCCAAGATCAGAACGTGCGTGGGCGCTGCATGGTGTGCGCCGCTCCTGCTCGCGATGGCGGCCCTGGCGGCGTTCGCGGCGGCGCCGGCGGAGGGCCGAGCGGCTGAGGCGCGGCAGCCGGCCCAGGCGCGGCAACCGGCCGACGCGCGGCAGCCCGCGGCAACGTCGCCCCGCGCCGAGAACCGGCGCCCGGCCGAGGGACCGCTGCCGAGCGCGAGCCTGCCGCCGGATCTCCAGCGGGTGCTGGACGACTACCAGGCCGCGTGGAGAGCTCGTGATGCCGCGGCCCTCGCGGCGCTCTTCGCCGGGGATGGGCTGGTGCTCGCGGACGGCGGCCCGCCGGTGCGCGGCCGCGACGCGATCCGGGAGCTCTATGGCGCCGCCGGCGGCCCGCTCGCCCTCCGCGCCCTGGCGTTCGGGGCCGAAGGCACCGTGGGATACATCGCCGGCGCCTACGCCCGCCAGGCCGGAGGAGAGGACGTGGGGAAGTTCACGCTGACCCTGCGCCGGCAGCCAGGCGGCCGCTGGCTGATCGTGTCCGACATGGACAACCTGAACCGGCGGCGCTGACGCTCCCGACGGCCGCCTCCGCGCGGCGGTCCGGCATGCCGGAGGGAGGGTCCGGCAAAGCGCACGCCGAGGCGCCGGCGAGCCCCTGGCCGACGATTCTAAGTCTAACGATCGCAGTCACTTACCGCTGGAAGGCGCATGGCATGCCGCTTGCCTTGTCAGGGTGGCGAGGCGAGAAAGGAGGACGCCATTGAACGCCCGGCTCTACCAACCGACCAGCAACCGATCGAAGTGGATCTGGCCCCTGCTGGCTCGCCGCCGGTCGCGGGAATCGCGGCACCCGCCGGTGGTATGAGGGCTTGACCAGGCAGGAGAGAGTGCCGGCTGCCCGTGAGCGGCCGGCACTCGTACGTGTGCAGCAGCAGCAGCAGCAGCAGGCGCTACCGCCGTCGCGGCGGCGCGAGCGCGTCGAACCCACCGACCCCACCTCCGGGAGCACCGACCTATGTCGAGCATGACAGACGTCCTCGCCAGGCTGGCGCTCTGGTGCGGGTTCTTGGAACCCACGATCTTCCTGGTGACCGGTGTCACGTCGGGGATCCTGGCCGGCATCATCCTCTCCATGCGCTGGCTGCTCCTGCCCAAAGAGCGGTGGGTCCGGTACTTCGGTTGGGCCTATGCGGTGTTCGGCCTCCAATACGTCATCCAGGCTCCGGCGGCCTGGATGGCGACCTACGGCAGCGCCAGTCACGCGGGCTGGGCGCAGATCCTGGGCTCGGCCGCCGTGTCCAGTCAGGCCATAGGCTCGCCGATCAACAACCTCTGCTTCCTCGCGACCTCGCGGGCCCTGCTCGGCCGTGAGAGACCTCTGCCGTGGATCTGGGTGCCTGTCGGCTTCATCACCGCGCTCTTCACCATGGGGCCACAGACCCCATGGTATCGCCTGCCCGACGCTGCCTTCTCGGCCTTCTGCCTCGTTTCGCTCGGCTGGGCGCTGTTCAGGAACTTCAGCCCGCTCCGCCGGCCCGAGCTGTCCCTGGTCAACCTGGTCGGGGCCGGCTGCTACGGTCTCCTGAACGTGCTCTATTGTCTCAACCCGCTGCTGGTCCGCAGCGGTGTCGGCAGCTCTCTCGCCCGCGACATCGAAGAGCTGAGGCGCTCCGGGCTGGCTCCGGCCGGATTGTCTCTCTCTCCTCTCGGCAGCCTCGACGCCCTGGTCTTCGCGCTCGCCTTCGGGCTGAAGCTGCTGCTCTTCCTGGGCGCCCTGCTGCTGGTCGTCAAGCTGCTCCTCATCCTGTCGCCCGAGGTGGCCCGGGAGTTCTTCCAGGACCTACGCGCGAAGCGCACCGAGTATCTCGAGAACGACGGCATCGTCAAGGCGCTGTGCCTGAGCGTCGATGCAGACGTCGCGGCCCTCTACATTCATCTGCCGAGCCGCCGCATACCCGAGATCTCCGAGCGCCGGTGGGAATGGGGTGCAAGCGCCTCCGGCAGGCAGAGGTACCTGGTCCGGTTCCTGTCCGGCAGGCGTCGCTGGCAGAGCGATACGGCCCTGCGCAGGGTCATGGACACGCCCGGCAGCAACCGACGGGAAGCGTTTCGGAGGCTGGACCTGCCGCCGGCGGACAATCTGCTCGGCAAGGTGCTGCGCACCGGCGAGGAGGTCAGCACCCACGACTTGAAGGGATATCTGCGCCGGGAAAAGTTGACGCATGGCACCGCGGAGAGCATGAGCGCCGTGGCGGTGATCCCTATCCACTATCACGGGGCCGTCATCGGCTGCATGGACCTCGAGTGGCGCGACCCGCTCGCCTACTCCGAGACGGCCCTGCAGAGGATCCGCCTTGCGGCCGACTGGCTGGCGCCGGCGGTCCACACCCGGCGCCAGCTGGTGGCGGTCGACCGCTTGACCCAGAGGTTGGAGAGCGTCGAGATCGCGCAGACGGAGGAGGCGGGCCGAAGGGCTGCCTTGGGGACCCTCATCACCGAGGTTCACGACCTCCTGTGTCCCATCGAGACCGCTTGCCGCGTCGATTTCGGCTTCCGCGCCGAGAGCGTGATCTGCACCGACAGCGGGCTTTCCTTCCCTGAAGACAGCGGCGTGGCGCCGCGTGCCTCCGACGGGCTGGAGGAGAAACGGGAGGACCTCAGGGTCATGGCCCCCACGTCCGGCGAGGACATCGACACGGGTCGCGTGGTCATCGTGGGAGAGATCACGCTCGGGCTCGCCAGGGTCCGCGATCCCGCGGAAAGGCCGGCGCTGGCCGTCGACGATCTGCATCGCCGCATCGTCGCCGCGCTGGTGACCGGCGCGGTCTTCGACCTGGCGCGCCTCGAGCTCGGCAGGCTCCACAACCGCTTGCAGCTCGAGCTGAACTCGAAGGCGCTGGTGTCCGTGCAACCCTGGTTCGAGGCGGTCCGGAGGACCGCCTGCGAGGCCGGGCTTGCCTGGGCGGTCGCTGAGCTGCCGGACCAGGAGCCTGCGCTGTTGGGCCACGAAGCCGACTGCGCCCTGGTCTCGGGGCTGGAGCCCACGGACGATGACGGCCCGGACTCGTTCTGGCATCTCCGATTGGCAGAGCCCCGACGCGGCGCACGGCACGTTCTGCGCCTGCCCTTGCCGGAGCGAGGGGGCAGCCTCTGGCTTGGAGTCGAGCGGCCGGGCTTTGGCACCGAGATCTGGCTTCCCTCGCCCTGGCGCACGTTCATTCGCCGCCTCTCGATCTCCGCCGACTCGGGGCTGGTGCGCATCGAGAAGCAGCGCGGCCAGCTCCAGGCCCAGCGGCTCCAGACAGTCGCGGTGCAGGTCGAGATGACTCGTCTCCTGATGCACAAGCTGCGGAACGTCACGGCAACGCTCGTCGGGGGCGTCGAGCGTCTCGAGGACAGCTTGCCGGACGTCGGCGAGCCCGTGGGGGCCACGAGCCATGAGCGGCTCGGGCGCCTCAAGCAATCGGCGATGGACTTCCGCGACCTCGCCAACTCGATCCTGCGGCCGGTCCCTCACGACCAGCGGGTCGTCTTCCCGCTGCGCGAAGCGGTGGCCGCGGTGCGGCTCGAGTACGAAGAGCTGCTCGGCGCCGCCGGCATCGAGCTGTGGACCGAGGTCGATCCCGATCTCCTGGTGGCCGGCACGCTGGAGACCGCGAGCATCGCCCTGAGCAACCTGGTCGTCAATGCGGTGGAGGCGCGAGCGACCCTCATCTCGATCAGAGCCGAGGTCGAGAACAATTATGTCTTCTGCCACGTCACCGACGATGGGCCCGGCATCCCGGCGCACCTGCGGGAGAGCATCTTCGAGCTCACCTTCACCACCAAGCCCGACGGCACCGGGATCGGCCTGCCCCTCGCGCGCAGCGTGATCGAGCGCGTGGGAGGCAAGCTGACCTTGGCCGAGAGCAGGAAGGGCTACACCCGTTTCACCATTCGATTACCGAAAGCCGACAAGGAGGCACCAGATGCATAACACACAGAGGAAGAGCGTTCTCATCCTGGAGGACGAGCACACTTTGCGGCACAAATTGGGGGACAGGATGCGTGATGGCGGCTTTCAGGTGTCACTTGCCGCCTCGTCCAGCGAGGCCCGCGAGAAGGCTGCCCAGATCGAGGGCGGACCGGACGTGTGCGTGCTCGACATGTCCCTCGAGTCCGATAAAGCCACCGGCGCCGACGTCGGGCAGGAGATTCGCCGGTGCTTCCCAGACCATCCACCCGAGTTCCTCATCTACTCGGCCCACCAGGTGGCCGACTATTTCAAGCAGGCGATCGATCTCGACGCCGCCAACTACCTGCCGAAGGAGCCCAGGAACATCGCCGCTGTCGTGAGGCATGTCCGGGTGCTCGCCGTGTGTCGCGCCCTCGCCGGGGAGCGGCCAGGGCTGCTGGCAGAGATCGATCAGATCGCCTCCCGCAGCCAGGGCCAGGCCGAAGCGCTGATGAGCTTCTTGCAGGAGATCGTCCGCCCAGAGCTCGAGACCTCGCTTGGCGCCCCGTTTCTCATCCTGTACAGCGAGGCGGGTGAGACCCGGTCCGTTGCGGGCGCGCACGGGCTGCCGGCGGAGTCCGCGGCCTATGCCGCGATCCAGGGACAGCTCGACATACAGGCGGACCCGAGCGAACCGTTGACGCTCGACAACCGCGTCATCGCCGCCGCAAGTTCGGTCGAAGACCGCGCCGCGGCCGAGGTCCTGGCGCGTCTGCTCAACGCCTCTTTCGTGCCGCTGGCCCGGCTGGGGAAGATCAGGATCTCCCTCGGAGTCATCCAGGCGCTCAAATCCGAGAATGCTCTCCAGCTGGCGCGGCTGCTGGCCAAACACCTGCCAGCCACCCTGACCCGTCTGCTCCTGGCCTTGACCCGGGAGATCCGTAGGCGCCAGCGGGCCGTCCTGGAGACCACTTCTCGCTTCTGCCTTTACGTAGGACAGGAGCAGGTCTCTCTCGTCGACCGCGCCGTCGAAGAGGGTGCCTTCGACGCCGGCGGCCTCGTCCCGGGGATGGTCCCGCTGAGGCGTCTCGGCGAGGAGCTCCGCGCCGCCGGCGAGCTGCTCGGCGAGGTCGCCATGCCGCCGGCTGGGCGCCGTCCGGAGGATCGGCAGGCAGTCGCGATGTCCGGCCTGCTCCATGACGTCTGGGAAGACCTGCTCATCGACTTCCCCGGGCTCCAGCGCGAGTTGCTGGAGGTCCAGGGAGATTGCAGCGTTCTGGGACGGCCCGGGACACTCTATGTCGCGATGTCGCGCATCCTGCAATGGCTGGCCAACCGCAACTCGGAGCTCGCGCCGGATGGCCGGCCCCCCATCCAGGTGACCTGCGATCCGCGACAGTCGAAGATCCTCATCCAAGACGCCAGCGAGCGCCTGGCGCCGGAGGCGCGCCGGCGCCTGTTCTCCCTGTACTCGCCGCCCACCGAGGAAGAGTTCAAGAAGCTGGGAAGGAGAGGCGAGTTCCTGGGTCTCTACCTCTCGAAGGTGCTGATCGAGATCGAGAACGGCGGCAACCTCGAAGACGTGACCGAGAGCAGCGGCCGGGAGACCGGCCATCACTTCTCGATCCGCTTCCCGAGCGCGGGCGGGGAGCCGTCCGGCCGAGACGCCGCGGGAGGCGCGCATGCCTGACGCCCTGGACTACCACCTGCTGGTCCTGCCGGAGGGAGGCGTCTTGCCGTTGATGGAATGGTCGGAACCGCGGCGGCTCGATCTGTCGCGCCGGGGAGACGGCCGCAGCGGCCAGTGGAAACAGCTCTGCGAGGACGTCGTCCGCTGGGCCCATAGCGGCAAGGCCGACAGCACCGAGCTGTTCATCTGCCTTCCGGACGGCGAGCTGAGGTGGCGCCAGGACGTCAGCTACCTGCACAAGCTGCTCGCCTGGGCCCGCGAGCATGCCTGGGGAGCCAGGCTTTCCCTGGTCGCCGGCGACGACGTCCATCTCAGCGGTGAGCTGCGCGAGAGCCGCGAGGCCCTGCAGCAGTGGATGGAAGCGGCCCGCCAGGGCAGGGTGCGCGATCTGCTGCAGATCAACTTCGGACCTGACGAGCCTGGGGCGAACGGCGCGCGGCATCGGCGGCGTGATTGGAGAACGGACCCCCGGCTCCGCCAGCAGGTGCTCGGCCGCCTGCGTGCCGCCGCCAGCCGGTTCCCCGACCGCCAGCGGGTGCTGGCGGAGCGGCGGCGGTTCCCAGGCCCATGGCAGTGTGTGCTGGATGCGCAGAGCGGCCACAACCTGGACGTCCTTCCCGTCGCCCTGGTCCAGCGCTACGGCGCGAGAGAGGAGGCGGTGAACCTCGTCGCGGTGGTGGATGGCAGCTCCCAGTCGAACACCGTCGAGAAGGCCCGCCGCAGGTACGGCGACCGCTGCAGGCTCGTCGCCACCCTGGGCCTGCCTCCCAGCACCGCGCTGCGAAGCTATTGCGTGGACCGCGGCCTGGGCGAGCCGCTGCATCTTCGCGGCGATCTCGAGCTCTGGTTCCTGCTGCTGCGCCTGAACGAGCCCTCCCTGCCGTGGTGGATGCGAGGACCGCCAGGCAACCAGGCGGTGGAGGCCTGCGCCGCGACCCTGAGAGACGGCTCGGGAATCCATGCCATCGCCGGCGGTGGAACACGGTGCTTCCGGTCCGCGACGCCGGGCAGCAGTCCCAGCATCCTGGTGACCAGCTCGTTCAGCCCTGCCGAGCCAGGATACTGCCGCGATGCGGCCGGCGACGTGGGTTGGCTGGTCGATCGGGCGCCGCTCGACCTGCCTCTACTGGTCGATCCGGCCACCAACCGCCAGAGGCTGATCAGGCGCATCGACCGCCAGCCGCCGGACCCGGCCATCTGGATCCACCTCGGGCATGGAGACGGGAAATACGGATTATGGGAGGTGGGCTCGAACGTGCCCGTGCCGACCGAGCAGTGGCTGCAATGTTTCCAGGGCCGCCAACTCGCGCTCCCCCTGGCCCTCTTCTTGACTTGCAAATCGGCAGACATCGCGCGATCCTTCGCGCAGGCGGGAGCGGGTGTAGCGATCGGTTTCGAGGGAGAGGTCCTTTCCGACCGGTGCCGGGTCCTGGCGGACCAGGTCCTCAAATCGGTCCTGGCGAAAGGCTGGCAACCGGGCGCGATCCTGGAAGGGTTCAGCCAGGGCCGCTCCGACCTCATGGCGCTCGAGAAGGACCCCGCGGGTCCGATCGCTTTCCTATCGACATGAGCCCGGCTACCGCGCTCGTCGCCCCCAAGGAATTCGACCTGTCCGGCGTGGTCGAGGCGCTGGGCTGCCAGGGCGTCGAGATCCTTGCGAGCTATCTGGCGGACGGCTCGCCGGCAGGCATCGCCGGAGCTGGGGGCCGGGTCGTGCTGATCTTTCCCCGGCAGAGCCTCGTCGAGTTGAGCGATCTCACGTCGAAGACTCGGAAGCTCCTGGGAGCGGCGGCGCGGCTCTCCCTCTGCTGCCCGCAGCTGACGGCCGCGGACCGGGCGGACCTGGCCGGCTGCGGAGCGTCCGGGTTCCTCGCGCCGCGCGCCTGGAGCGCCGGCGCGGTGGCCGAGCGGATCCTCGCCGAGCTGATCCTCGCCGGCGAGGTCAAGCCGTCGTCCTGCGGCACGCTGCGGGGCGGCACCGAGGCGATGCGGCGGCTCTATCGCGAGATCGAGACGGTGGCGCGGACCGCGGAGCCCGTCCTCGTCCTCGGGGAGACCGGCACCGGCAAGGAGCTGGTGGCGCGCGAGGTCCACCGGCACAGCGGCCGTCCGGGCCACCTCACCGCGATCAACTGCGCCGCCCTGACCCCCGAGCTGCTGGAGAGCGAGCTCTTCGGCCACGAGCGCGGGGCCTTCTCGGGAGCGGTCGCGTCGCGCAAGGGCCTGCTTGCCGAAGCCGGCGAGGGGACGGTCTTCCTCGACGAGATCGGCGACCTCGCCCCGTCGGCGCAAGCCAAGCTGCTGCGCGTGCTCGAGGAGAAGACCGTGCGGCCGGTGGGAGGGAACCGCTGGACCGCCATCCACGCCCGCATCGTGTTGGCGACCCACCGCAACCTCGAAGAGGGCTCCCAGGCCGGCACCTTCCGTCAAGACCTCTTTGAAAGGATCCGCGGCTTCAGCCTCCACGTCCCTCCCCTGCGCGATCGCCGAGCCGACCTCCTGCTCCTGCTGCAGCACTTCGTGCTCGAGTACGATGGCGAGTACGGTGGCCAGCGGACCCTCCCTGCCGACGGCCTCGACCCGCTCTTCCGCTACGACTGGCCCGGCAACGTGCGCGAGCTGCGGCAGGCCGTGCGGCGGGCCGCCGCCTTCGCCGACGCGCAGAGCGGACCGGTGAGCGTCCTCACGCTGCTGGAGGTGGTCCACCGCCGCCGCGAGTCGGCCGACGTGCACTCGATCGCATTCGATCCCCTGGTGGACAGCTGGCGCGCCGTCCACGACCGCGCCCGCGCACGATACTTCCGAGCGATCCTTGCCGAGAGCGGCGGCAACCGAGAAGCAGCGGCCAAGCGCGCGGGCCTCGGGCGCTCCCAGTTCTACGAGATCTTGAAGCAGATCGCGGAACCCGAGGAGACCTCTTGAATCGCTCCCGTGGAGCTTGACGCCCCAGGGGGCCCATGATAGGTTCTCCCGTCCCCGTGCTCCGGGGATCTCCCTTGGAGAGTGCGTCTATGTTCGCAGTGATCGAGAGTGGCGGAAAGCAATACCGCGTCGAGCCCGGCGACGTGCTCGACGTCGAGTTGATCGGGTCGCTCGACCCGGAGGCGGAGAAGGGTGCCGCGGTGCGCTTCGAGCGGGTGCTCGCGGTCGGCGGGGCTGCGGCGGACGGTACGCAGGTCGCCCAGGCGATCGGCAAGCCGCTGGTCGAGGGCGCGCTGGTCACCGCCTCGCTGGTGGGCCCGTCGAAGGGCCCGAAGATCCGGGTGTTCAAGCACAAGCGCCGCAACACCCAGCGCAAGACGATCGGCCACCGGCAGCACTATCACCGGGTCCGCATCGACGAGATCCAGCTGCCGTAATAAGGAAACTTCCTTAGCGAGAGGGAGGGAGGGGGCGTCCCCTTCCCCCCCGGAGGGGTGGGAAGGGGATCGAGGGGATGCGGGGGGAGATCCGATAGACGCTTCGAGTAGGCCTCGAGAGCGCGTCGCAGCGCCGGTCATACTTCGAGGGTCGCCCATCAGGCGGCATTGACGTAAGGAGTAACTCCTCATGGCACACAAGAAAGGCCAGGGCTCGAGCCGCAACGGGCGCGACTCCAACCCGCAGTACCTGGGCGTCAAGCGCTTCGGCGGCGAGGCGGTGAGCGGCGGCTCGATCCTCGTGCGCCAGCGCGGCACGCGCTTCTTCCCCGGCGCGAACGTCGGGCGCGGCAAGGACGACACCCTGTTCGCCAAGCAGGGAGGGGTGGTCAAGTTCCAGAATCGCGGGCGGCGCGGCACCTTCGTGCACGTGGTGGTGCCGGCGGCCGCGGCGACCGACCCCGCCGATATCGCGCCGGCCGAGTCCGCCCCCATCGCCGAGTCCGGCTCGCCGGGCGCCGCCTCGAGCTAGGCGCCCCGGAGGGGCCGCCGGCGGCACCCGGGACGGCTCCGTCTTCCGTCGCCACGCCATGCCACTCGATGAACCGGCGCGGCGCGGCGCCGACACCTGAGCCATCGTGATCTTCCTCGACGAAGCCGGCATCCACGCCAGGGGCGGGCGCGGCGGCAACGGCTGCGTGGCCTTCCGGCGGGAGAAGTACGTGCCCCGCGGCGGTCCTTCCGGCGGCGACGGCGGCCATGGCGGCAGCGTCTGGCTGGTCGGCGACGCGGGCCGCAACACGCTCTATCACCTGCAGTTCTCCTCGATCTACCAGGCCGAGCGCGGGCGCCATGGGGAAGGCTCCCATCGCACCGGCCGCAGCGGCGCCGATCTCGCCGTGCAGGTGCCCCTGGGGACGGAGGTCTACGACCGTGACACCGGCGTGCGGCTGGGCGAGATCCTCGCCGACGGCGAGAGCCTGCGGGTGGCGGCGGGCGGGCGCGGCGGGCGCGGCAATGCCCACTTCGCCACCGCCACCCACCAGGCGCCGCGCGAGTCCGAGCCGGGCGAGGAAGGGGAGGAGCGCCGGCTCCGCCTGGAGCTCAAGCTGCTGGCCGACGTCGGGGTGGTCGGGCTGCCCAACGCCGGCAAATCGACGCTGATCAGCACCGTCTCGGCGGCGCGCCCGAAGATCGCCGACTACCCGTTCACGACGCTGGTGCCGCAGCTGGGAGTGGTCGCCGAGGGCCCGCTCGCGGAGCCGTTCGTGATCGCCGATCTCCCGGGGCTGATCGCCGGCGCGGCGCAGGGCGCCGGCCTGGGCATCCAGTTCCTGCGCCACGTCGAGCGTTGCCGGCTGCTGGTCCACCTGGTGGACCTGTCCCAGGCCGGCGCGGGCAACGCCGGCGATGCCGGTGCCGGTGGCGATGCCGGCGATGCCGGTGCCCGCGATGCCGGTGTCGATGCCGACCTGGCGGTCGTCGAGCGCGAGCTCGGCGCCTTCGATCCCGAGCTGCTGCGGCGGCCGCGCCTGATCGTCGGCAGCAAGCTCGACGCCGCGCTGCCGGAGCGGCTGGCCGAGCTGCCGCGGGCCGCCGCCGCCCGCGGTCTCGACTGGCTTGCGGTCAGCTCCGCGACCCACCAGGGGATCGACGCCATGGTGGCGACGCTCGCCCGCCGCCTCCAGGCGGTGCGCGCGGCCGGCTCGGCGGGCACGCCTCGCACGCCGGGCGCGCACGATACTCCGAGCGAGACTCACGCCGGGGATGCCGCGGACGTCGGCCCACGGGGCCCGCGATGAAGGTCGGGCTCTTCGGCGGCAGCTTCGACCCGATCCACTGCGGCCACCTCGAGCCGGTGAAGGAGGCGCGGCGGCTCCTCGGGCTCGAGCGGGTGATCTACCTGCCGACCGCGGTGCCGCCACACAAGCCGGGGCGCCTGCTGGCGCCGCCGCTGGCGCGCTATGCCATGGTCGAGATGGCGATCCTGGGCGAGGAGGGCCTCTATGCCTCGCCGTACGAGCTGACGCTCGACCGCCCGGCCTACACCGCCGAGACCGTCGAGCACTTCCAGCGCCAGCTGCCGGCGGCCGAGCTCCACCTGCTGATCGGCAGCGACTCCTTCCTGGAGCTGCCGCACTGGGTCCGCTGGCGCGACGTCGCCGCCGCGGCGCGGCTGGTGGTGCTGGCGCGTCCGGGATGGGATCTCGGGGACCTGGCGGGGATCGCCGAGCCGGAGCGCCCGGAGCTGTCCGCGCTGCTGGCGAGCGATCGCGTACGGGTGCTGGAGCAGCGTCCTTACGAAGTGTCCTCGACCCGGCTGCGCGAGCTGCTGGCGCGCGGCGAACGGCCGCCTGCCGGCTGGATGCCGGATTTGGTGGTAGACTTCGTGCACAAGTACAGCTTGTATCGATGAAGGCCCAGCCACAGATTCTCCCCGACACCGCCGCCAGAGTCCGTGAAGCTGTCGCTTCCGCCGAAGATCGCAAGGCGATCGGCCTCAAGGTCCTGCACCTCGAGAAGGTGAGCGACTTCACCGACTACTTCCTGATCTGCAGCGGCGCCAGCGAGCGCCAGGTACAGGCGATCGCCGATGCGGTGCAGGAGCGGCTGCGCGGCGAGAAGGTGCGCCCACTGCACGTCGAAGGCTACAACCGCGCCCAATGGGTGCTGCTCGACTACGGCGACCTGGTCGTCCACGTCTTCCAGGAGGAGCCCCGCCGGTTCTATGCCCTCGAGCGCCTCTGGGGCGACGCTCCGGACGTGACCGCCGCTTTCCGGCCTTGATCCCCGCCCCGCCGCCGCCGCCGGCCCCGCTGTCTTTGCAGCGGCTGCTGCGCGACTATCCGGTGCTGGCCGCCGCCTTGCGCGGCGTCGAGAACGCGGCGGCCACCGACGCGCCGGTGCTGATCCTGGGGGAGCCCGGCACCGGCAGGTCCAGCCTGGCGCGGGCGCTGCACGCCGCCAGCGGGCGGGCGGCGGGGCCGCTGGTCGAGGTGGACCCGGGGGCGGTCCCCAGCGCGCTCTTCGAGAGCGAGCTCTTTGGCTACCGCCCCGGGGCGTTCACCGGCGCGGCCACCGCCGGCGAAGGGCGCGTGGCGAGGGCCGCCGGCGGAACCCTGGTCCTCGATCACGTCGAGGAGCTGCCGCTCGCCAGCCAGCCGAAGCTGCTGCGCCTGCTGGCGGAGCGGCGCTACGTCCCGCTGGGAGGCGAGGAGACCGCCGCCGACGTCCGCTTCGTCGCCATCGGCCCCGAGGATCTCACCGGCCGGATCGCGCGCGGCGCCTTCCGCTCCGATCTCTACTACCGCCTGGAGGTCGTCGCCTTCCGCCTGCCGCCGCTGCGAGAGCGCCGGGCAGACCTGCCCGCCCTCCTCGAAGACCTCCTGGCCGACCTCGGCGAGCGCTTCGGCCGCCCCGGTCTCGCCCTGGCGCCGGCAGCGCGCGCCTGGATGCTGGAGCATCCCTGGCCCGGCAACCTGAGGCAGCTCAGGAACGTCCTCGAGCGCGGCCTGATCCTCTCCGGCGCCGACCCGTCCCCATATGCCGCCGTCATCGATCCCCCGCCGCCGCCCGACCTGTCCCTACCCCTCGCAGCTGGCCCGCGGCCGCCGCGCCCACTGGTAGAGGTCGAGCAAGAGCAGATCCGCCAGGCCCTCGCCTTCACGAGAGGCCACCAGGGCCGAGCCGCCACCCTCCTGGGCATCAGCCGCAAAGCCTTATGGGAGAAGCGCCGCCGCTACGGCATCCCCTGACCAGGTGCCTCCGGGGAATCTCCCTCCGAGCCGGACCGTGGGGCGGCGGATCTCCCTCCTACCTCCCTTTGGGCGAGGCGCTGGGGATCGTGGATGCGGAGGGGGTGGTGGAATGCGGCGCCTCGCCCAAAGGTCGGCAGGAGGGAGATCCGCCGCCCCACGGTCCTCTCTCCTCCCCATCGGCCACATCGCTCTCCGGCCACCGCTGTTGAGCCGCAAAAGGGTGGCCGAAGAGACATAGAGCCGTAGAGGGATGAAAGGAGGGCCTCGGCCGGGCGGATCTCCCCCCGGCCGACCTTTGGGCGAGGCGGCGCAGTCCGCCACCCCTCATCCACTCCTCATCCCCAGCCTCGCCCAAAGGGAGGACCGGGGGGAGATCCGCCCGACCGAGGCCCGGCCTGAGGGGTGGTCCCCGGAGGCCCCTCGCCCAAAGGGAGGTAGGAGGGAGATCCGCCGCCCCACGGCCCGGGTCAGAGGGGGTCCCCAGAGGCGTCTACCCTGGCAGCGCTTCCGCCCCTGGATCGGTCAGCGAGTCGAGGAGGTCGTCGGGGAGGCTGAGGCCTGGATGGACGTTGCGGCAGCGATCGGTGAGCTGCCGCAGCTCGAGCTCGGAGAGACCGGCGAAGGCTTCGACCATGGCGGGGTCGAGCTGCTCGCCGGACACCCGGTGCAGCTCGGCGATCGCGGCGGCGTGGCCTCGGGCGCGCCGGTAGGGCCGGTCGGAGGTGATGGCGTCGTAGGTGTCGACCACCGCGAAGACGCGGGCGGCCAGCGGGATCTGCTCGCCGCCGAGCCCGCGCGGATAGCCCTGGCCGTCCCACCGCTCGTGATGGCTGTACACGATCTCGATGGCGGCGGGCTGCAGGAAGCTGACCTCGGCCAGCATGTCGAAGCCCCAGGTGGGGTGCTGCTTCATGATGTGCCA
>Ga0210384_10000351_pt1 | contig 71681 bp, 58 predicted proteins | sample IncBWH2MmetaG_FD_160574 | JGI IMG/M metagenome (GOLD analysis project Ga0210384, IMG submission 160574) | Forest soil microbial communities from Barre Woods Harvard Forest LTER site, Petersham, Massachusetts, United States - Inc-BW-H-2-M | ecosystem: Environmental > Terrestrial > Soil >... | reverse complement strand
CAACAGGCGCTCCCCCGCCTCCGACCCGCCACCATCCACTGCCCTCCACCCCGAAGCGCGATGCCGCCCCCCACATCCATCTATTTACCCCATCGAAAACGCCAATGAAAAACCCCCCATTCCCCCAGCACTAAAACCGCCCCTCCGACCGCCCCACCCCGGCGTTCCAATCTATTTCCCACAACCCCTCCGATTCCCTCTCCCCCCAGCCAGGAATGTGCAAAAAAGTGACAAAAATTTCCAACATCACCCTTGACACAAATAGTCTTATAAGCTATATTATGTTTATATCATGGGGTGGTTAAATGCGATGAATTGTTCTATCGTGGATTTGTCGGGGCCGATGACTCGGCGGTTGTTTACGAACGTCGTGGGAGTGGCGGTGATGGTTAGGGCGTGACCTTCTTCGATGGTTTGCTTCACTTGATTGGCGGTTTCTGGGTTTATCATGCAGGCTCGATAGGCGTCTGGATTCAATCCTTGTTGATTTGCTAAATCTTGCAGCTTATCCGAGACGTTTGAAGGGGTAATTGTGTCTTGGGCGTCAAAGATGGCGTCGTGGATTTTCCAGAAGGCGGCGGGGCTTTGTTGGAAGGCGCACTGGCTGGCGATCGCGGCGGTCATAGCCCAGGGGTGAATGTCGGTTAGGGGGTAGTGCTTGAAGACCAGGCGGACCTCTGGATGGCGCGGTAGGAGATCTCTAAGAACTAAATCAAGTTGACGGCATGAGGGGCACTCGAAGTCTGCGAACTCGATTAGAGTGATTTTGGCATCTTCGGGGCCCAGTGACGGTGAATTACCGGCGTGAAGTTTGGATTTGATTTCGGCGAAGGGGTCGACAGACATGTCTGTGAGCTCGCCTCGCAGTAGGAAATTGCCGGTTTTTGAGACGTAGACGACCGCGGTGTCGGACTGTCCTCCCATCGAGACGGTTACGGGAACTTGGAGCAAGTCGGCAATGGGCGAGGGTTTGGGCGGTCCGACTTTGACGTCAAAGGCCGGGCCCCAGGCGTACAAATTCCTTAAATATTGCTCCACGCGGTTCTCAATGGTTTCTGATTTCGTGTTTGGCGAATCGGCTGCTTTGGGACCTGGGGATTTTTCCTTTCCCGAGACCGTTTGAGCCACTGAAGGCAAGCGGAAAACCGTAAGAAGTAAGAGGGCGCAAAGGAACATTTTTCGGAACACGGTGGGGTTCCTCTCAGGGATTGAATTTTTGAACGATTGGAAAAGGGCGGCCCAGTCCAAAGGCCCGGGAGGTAATTTTCAGGCCGGGAGGGGCTTGCCTTCTTTTATATTCATTGCGGTCTACTTTGCCGGCGATGGAACGAACTAGGTCGAGATTCAGATCACACTCGGCGGCTATTTCCTCGGGGCTTTTTACTTCTTCGATATAGGCCTTCAAGACGCGGTCCAGAACATCGTACGGAGGAAGGGAATCCTGATCCATCTGATTCGGGCGAAGCTCGGCGGATGGCGGCTTTTCGATGGAGGCGCGGGGGATGAGTTCCCTTTCGCGATTGATCAATTCTGCGAGTGCATAGACCATCGTTTTGGGGACGTCCGAAAGCATAGCCAGGCCGCCTGCCATGTCTCCGTAGAGAGTGCAATACCCTACCGCCATTTCCGATTTATTTCCTGTGCTAAGAACCATGGAGCCAAACTTGTTTGATAGTGCCATCAAATAATTGCCACGCACTCTCGCCTGAAGATTCTCCTCGGTCTCGTCTTCCGGACGGCCGCGGAAAGCGTTAGCGAGCAGGGCTCGATAGGACTGGAAGACATCGGTAATGGGAATTGTTTGAAACTCGATTCCCAGATTCTCCGCTAGCCGCCGGGCATCGGCGCGACTTCCTTCGGAGGAGTATGGCCCTGGCATGGAAACGCCAAGGACATTTTCGCGGCCCAGGGCGGCAACGGCAACGGCGGCTACAACGGAGGAATCGATGCCTCCGCTGAGGCCCACGACAATCGAGTGGAAGCCAGACTTACAAACGTAGTCGCGAGTTCCGCAAATAAGGGCTTGCAGGACGAGATCGAGTTCGGTCGCGGGCTGGGGGTGAAGGTCGCCCGAGTTCGTATCGGTGTCAAAAATGACGACGTCTTCCACGAAGGAACTGGCTTGAGCTGGGACACGGCCGTCGGGCAAGACCACGACGCTGCCCCCATCGAAGACTAGACTGTCGTTACCGCCAACCTGATTGACGTAGATGACTGGCCGGTCGTGCGACTTGGCCAGCGCGCGCAACATGTCCATGCGCAGGGCTCGCTTATCGATCGTGTAGGGGGAGCCGGAGATATTGATGATCAGGCTGGCGCTCTTGGCGATCAGTTCGGCGACAGGGTCGCGTTCATAGAGAGGCTTAGCCCAGAATGTTTTATCGTTCCAAATATCTTCGCAGATGGTGATGCCCAGATTTTGTCCGCCAAAGGAAAAAACATTTTGCGTCGTGGCGGGTTGAAAATATCGAGATTCGTCGAACACATCGTAGGTGGGGAGCAGCATTTTGTGCTGGACGAACGCGATTTTTCCGTTGGCCAGGAGGGCCGCCGCGTTGGCGGCGGATTTTCCAGTCGATCCAGTTGCGCGGGCCGCGTAGCCGACGATGGAGGGAATTGGCAACTGTTTCGCCAGGCAAGCCAATTCCCTTTCGTTGCGGTCAATAAAATGAGGGCGCTCAATCAGGTCCATCGGCAGGTAGCCGCAGAGACACAGTTCGGAGAAAACGGCCAAGTCCGCGCCGCGCTCGGCTGCGCGCCGGGAAAAATCCAAAATTCTGGCGGAATTTCCGGCGAAATCGCCGACGGTGGGGTTTAACTGGGCAAGCGCGATTTTCATGAGCGGCCTATAGAATACGGGCCAAGGTAACGCATTGCAACGAATTCACTGCGGTCCATATAAACAGCGGATGAAAAAGAAAATGGGCCTGAGCGATGATTCGCAAAGGCCCATGCGCAAAAGCGTCCGAAACGGGAAAGTATCGCGGCGTTCTTAAACGCTGAACGAACTGCCACAGCCGCAGGTGCTCTTGACGTTCGGGTTATTAAACTTGAAGCCGGCGCCTTCCAGCGTCTCGATATAGTCGATGGAGACGCCTTCCAGGTACATTTCGCTCATCTGATCGACGAGGACCTTGAGACCGTCGAACTCATAGACGTTGTCAGTCGGATTTTCCGAATTCTCAAACGCCATGTGATAGCTGAAGCCTGAGCAGCCTCCGCCTACGACGGCCACGCGGAGCGCCACCGGGGCGGGGTTCTGCTGGCCCATAATTTCTTTAACCTTCGTTGTCGCCACTGGAGTAACTGTAATCATTTCAGTGTTTTCACTCCCTGCCGGTTTCGGCGAGATTTCTTCCAGGAACATTATAACACAGGATGCAAGTGCTTGGCCTCGTACAGCAAATCTTGTCTTTCACTATACCCAATTTGATGCAGTGGATCGGCAGAAGTTTCGCTTGGGTGAGTCTCCTGTGTCGCACTTGTATGGGCTTGATTCGAGGGCCGAAATTTTCCCATCACTGGCGTGGCGGCTACGGCATGTCGTCTCCGTCGGGACTTTCCGGATGATGGCAAAGGATTGCAATCATTCGATGGCGATTTTCGACAAAGTTCGGGCTTTCCCTTAAGATGATCGAAACTATGACACACAAAATTACTCTTCTTCCTGGGGACGGGATCGGGCCTGAAGTGGCGAATGCGGCGAGGCAGATTGTGGAGGCCTCGGGGGTTTCGGTGGAATGGGAAGTGTTCGCGGCGCCGCTTGAGGACGGCAAACGCGTGGGGGATTTTCCGCGCGAGCAAGCGGTGGAATCGGTGCGGCGCACGCACGTAGCATTGAAGGGGCCGATGGCCACTGCTGTCGCGGAAGGACCCCCGAGCATTAATGTGGCGCTTCGCAAGGAACTAGACCTCTATGCCAACCTGCGTCCGGTGCGCAATGTTGCCGGCGTTTCTTCTCGTTGGTCGGGTGTGGACCTGGTTATCGTGCGGGAAAATACCGAGGATCTGTACGCGGGGCTCGAACACACGGTGGTTCCCGGGGTTGTGGAGAGCTTGAAGATTATCACGGAGCATGCTTCGACGCGCATCGCCCGGTTCGCATTTGAATACTCGCGCAAGAATGGACGCAAGAAAATTCATGCGATCCACAAAGCCAACATCATGAAACTTTCCGACGGGCTTTTCCTGAGTTCCATTCGCGCGGTGTCGAAAAAATATCCGGAGATCGAATATAGCGAACTGATTGTGGACAATGCGTGCATGCAATTGGTGATGAATCCGGCGCAGTTCGACGTTCTGCTGCTGCCAAATCTTTATGGGGACGTGGTCAGCGATCTCGCGGCTGGCTTGGTGGGAGGACTAGGTGTAGTGCCCAGCGGGAACATTGGAGATGTGGCTGCCTTGTTTGAAGCCGTTCACGGGACGGCGCCCGATATCGTCGGCAAATGGATTGCCAATCCGACGGCCATCGTGATGTCGGCGGCCATGATGCTGAGTTATTTGAACGAAGGGGACGCTTCACGCCGAATTCTTGGCGCTCTCGACAAAGTGTATCGTGAGGGAAAGCACACGACGCGCGACGTTGGGGGTACGGGGACGACGCAGGAGTTTACGCGGGCGGTGATTGAGGAGATGGGCGCGATTGGGTAGCGCAGACTTTAGTCTGTGGGGTTCCATTTGATCTTGGCTAGCGCGCTTGGCTCGGGTTCTTGGATGGACACCCACAGACTGAAGTCTGTGCTACTTAAAAACCTGCAGGGCGTTCTTCTGCTACTCCGAGAATTTTCTCCAGGGCGAGGCCTGCGCGGCCTAAAGTGCCTTCTTCGAAAAGCCGGCCAATCAGGGTGACGCCGTGAGGGACGCGGCGCGGCGGGGTGAATTTGGGAAGCGGCTTTTTGGGATCCGGCGCCCAATCGCTGCGCGCGGTGGATACTTCGACGAAGCCGGCGCGTAGCGTGAGCGAGGGATGGCCCGTGAAATTAGTGATGGTTAGCATTTCGTCGCGCAGCGAAGGCACCAGGAGCAAATCCACGCCGGAGAAAACGCGAGCCATTTCCATGGCCACGCTGCGGCGGAAGCGGTCGGTCTGCACGAAGTCCACGGCCGAAAGAAAGCGCGACTGGCGGAAAATGTTGGGCCAGGCGTCGGGAACCTGAGCCTTCAACTGGTCAACGCCGTGGCTCAGCGTGAGCTCTTCAAATGCGGCCGCCGCTTCAGCAAACAGGATCAGGTCCAGTGAGTCATAAGGCCAGTCAGGGATCGACACCTCAACTGGAACCATGCCCGCTTTCCGAACCGCGTCCAAGGCATTGCGGTCCACATCGGTTGCGGGGTTCTCTTTCATCCAGCCGGGGAAATATCCCACGCGCAGACCTTGCACGCTCGCGCCGGAGTCGAAATCAAGCTTGCTGGGCACGCTGGACAAGTCTCCGGGGTCCGGTCCGGAGATGGCGTGCAGCACCAACATGGCGTCCCCAACGCTGCGAGTCATCGGGCCAAGCTTGTCCAGCGACCAGCACAGAGTCATGGCCCCGGTGCGCGGCACGCGGCCGTAGGTGGGACGCAAACCGGTAATGCCGCAACGCATGGAGGGGCTTACGATGCTGCCGTCCGTCTCGCTCCCGATCGCGAAGCCTACAAGTCCCGCCGCGGTGGCAGCGCCAGGGCCGGCGCTTGAACCAGACGATCCCTCTTCGAGCAGCCACGGGTTCATGGTTTGTCCGCCGAACCAGATATCGTTGAGCGCCAGAGCGCCCATGCTGAGCTTCGCAACTAGGACCGCGCCTGCGTCATTGAGGCGTTTCACCACAGCGGCGTCCGCCGTGGGAACGCGGTTTCGGAAGGGCTCGGCGCCGTACGTGGTGGCAATTCCTGCTGTGTCCAGGAGGTCCTTAGCGCCCCACGGGATTCCATGCAGCGGGCCGCGGTACTTCCCTGCTGCAATTTCGGCGTCGGCCTTCTTGGCTTGGGCGAGTGCGGAATCTCGCGCCAAGGTAATGACGCAGCGCAACTTGGGATCGAATTTCTCCAGGCGGTCGAGATAAATTTGCGTGAGCCGCACGGAGGTAAGTTTTCGCTGCTCCATCCAGCGCGAGAGCTGCGTCAGGGGCGCGAACGCAATTTCGTCATCCTTTGCGGGCAGTGATCCTGGGTCGATTGGTTTGAAGACGAAGCGGTCGCGCTCCGGGCCGCGCTTTTCGCCGATCAGCACCGGATCCCAGCGCGACCAGGGGGCTAGCGACGGCTCCAGCGCAACCTTTCGAGGGCCGGTACGTCGTTCGTAAACCGCGGCGATGTTCATTCTCCAGCTTCCGGCCGCGAGGTCGCGTTCCGCGCTGGTCAGATTGACCTGCATGAGTTTCTCTGCTTCGGCAAATGTTGCAGGCGACACTTCCGGTCCGGCGGGCGGCGAAGTGCCAAACGCAGGTGGCGCGCCGGGAGGAGCTTCCGCAACTTTTTGTGACTTGCCGCGGCGGCATCCCGTGGCTGCGCTCAGCAAGGCGAACGTGGAATACGTTAAGAATTCCCTGCGCGATTTTGACATTTCTCCTCCGAATCGAGCAGTGACCAGTGACTGGTGAATAGTGAATGGTGACTGGTGGGAAACCCAATCCAATCTGGGCGCTTGCCATCGCCGGTCGTTTTCACCAGTCACCGGTCACTAGTCACCAGTCACAGTTCCTCGTCCTTCGTCTCGCGCGCAGCAAGCAGGCCGACGAACGTCAAGGCCGCTGCGCCGGTGAGGTAGTAGCCGACGTATTGTAGTCCGTAAGTCTTGGCCAGCCACGTGGCGATGTACGGCGCGAGCGAAGCGCCGAAGATACCGGCGAAGGTGAACGTCAGCGAACTTCCGGTGTAACGCACCGAAGTCGGAAAAAGTTCGGACAGCACCGTGCCAAGCGGGCCGTAGGTCAGGCCCATCAGGGATAGGCCGACCGTCATCATCAGTACAGCTCCCGTCGTCCCGGCGAGAAACATAGGCGCCATAATCAGTCCGAATGCGCCGATGGCCGCGGTCACCCAGAGGAGCGTGCTGCGGCGTCCGCGTTCGGCGAGGGTCGCGCCGATGGGGATGAAAATCGCGAAAAACACGATGGCGAAAAGCTGCATCACCAGAAACTTCTGGCGACTGTAGCCGAGCGCGGTAGTGCCCCAGGACAAAGCGAAAACCGTCATCAAGTAGAAGATCACGAAAGTTGCGAGCGCTACGAGCGTGCCCACCACCACCGTTCCAGGGTGCTCGCGGAATACGGTCAGCATCGGCACCTTCACGCGCTCCCGGCGGCTGAGGGCGTCGCGGAACACGGGCGTCTCGGTGATCGTCAGCCGCACGTAGAGGCCGACGAGCACCAGCGCGGCGCTGGCCAGAAACGGAATGCGCCAACCGAAGGCGAAGAATTGCTGGTCGGTAAGCCATCTGGAGAGCGCCAGAAATATGCCGCCGGAAAAAAGGAATCCGATGGGCGCGCCGAGCTGCGGAAACATGCCGTACCAGGCGCGCTTTCCCGGCGGCGCGTTCTCAATCGCCAGCAGCACCGCGCCTCCCCACTCGCCGCCAAGGCCCAGTCCCTGCCCAAAACGAAACAGCGCAAGCAGCGCCGGCGCAGCCACGCCGATGGTCTTGTAAGTCGGCAGAGCGCCGATGGCGACTGTGGATAGTCCCATGGTGAGCAGCGCCGCGACCAGTGTTGCCTTACGGCCTACTCGATCGCCGAAGTGGCCAAACAGCGCCGAGCCAACCGGCCGCGCGAAAAATGCAATCGCAAAAGTCGCCAGCGAAGCGAGCGTGGCGGAAGCTGGGTCGGACGAGGGGAAAAACAATTTGGGGAAGACAAGCACTGCCGCGGTGGCGAAGATGTAGAAGTCGAAGAACTCGATCGTCGTCCCGATCAGGCTAGCAAACAGCACCTGGGCAGGCTTGTTGACGGCCACGCCCGCGCCAGGGTGGTCCTGGCTGGTCGCAACACCGATGTCGGAGGGTTCACGCAATGGTCCCCCAGCTTACCTCATGTTCGCCTCGAATCAACTTCCGGATTCTTGCTTTTATATGGCGTGATCTTCTCGAAATAGGGCCCTGTCGAGAAAAATCACTTACCGAAAATCCGTTAATCGGAATTTGGGTGTCTGCTCCACTGGCAAATTCGTTGTGCCGTGGGCAGGAGAGGCGTACGATGCGCAAGTCACAGGCCCGAGTCGGACATCCCCCATTTCGAAATCAAGAAAGAAAACTGTGAGAGGAGATTAAATGAAAATTACGAGGTTCTTGCTTACCGCGGCAGCGTTGTTAAATGTCGCCGTAGTATGCTTCGCCGCCGACGTGAACACGGGCACCTGGAAGCTGAACGAAGCCAAATCCAAGATCAGCCCCGGAGCCGGGAAGAATAACACAGTCGTCATCGCAGCCGCGGGCGACAGCATGAAAGTCACCGTGGACGGTACCGGCGCGGACGGCAAGCCCACGCATAACGAATGGACGGGAAAGTTCGACGGCAAAGATTACCCCATCACCGGTGATCCAACGGCTGATATGCGGGCGTATAAGCCGGTCAACGATCATACCCTGGCGCTGACCGAGAAGAATGGCGGCAAAGTTACCAATACCGGTAGCGTCGTCGTCTCGGCCGACGATAAGACCCGCACGGTCACCGCCAACCGAACTGATGCTAACAGCCAAAAGATAAGTTTCACCTTTGTCTACGACAAGCAATAGTTGGCAGACTTGCTGAACTCCCGATGGGCCGCCGATTCCAGCGGCCCTTTTCTTTAAAGTGACGATGGCTACCGAGCGCAAAAGTGACTCAAGCGCGCCGTTGATCGCCTTTTAGATCAAGAAGTGTCTGAAATTCGTTTTCGAACACATGCGCGCGCATCGCGCGACGGGGCCAACATCAATTTGGGTGTGTCCGTATGCGCCATGTTTCATTCCCGATCCGGTCCCTGTTCAGGTAGACTTAGCCGGATTTCTTCTATGCCACTTTCCACAGGCGATAAGCTTGGCCCTTACCAGATCGTCGCGCCGATTGGCGCGGGCGGCATGGGTGAAGTGTATCGCGCCAAAGACCCGCGTCTGAATCGCGATGTAGCCATCAAGGTTTCCGCCTCGCAATTCTCGGAGCGCTTCGAGCGGGAAGCCAAGGCCATCGCCGCGCTGAATCATCCCAACATCTGCCAGATTTACGACATCGGTCCAAATTATCTGGTCATGGAGTTTATCGAGGGGACTCCGCTCCACGGTCCTTTTCCACTCGATCGTACGCTCCGCTACGCCGTGCAGATTTGCGATGCGCTCGACGCCGCGCACAAGAAAAGCGTCACGCACCGCGATTTGAAACCCGCCAACATTCTAGTGACCGCATCCGGCGTGAAATTACTGGATTTCGGGCTGGCGAAGATAGGAACCGCAAGCGCTCCGCCTGCTTCCGATGACGCCACACAATCGATGGACCTCACGGAAGTGGGCACGGTCTTGGGCACCGCAGCATACATGTCGCCGGAACAAACCAAAGGCGAGCAGACGGACGCGCGCTCGGACATCTTCTCCTTCGGCGTGGTCCTGTATGAAATGCTGAGTGGCCGACGGGCCTTTTCGAGGAACTCGGCTATCGAAACCATGGCCGCAATCGTGCGCGACGAGCCCGCGCCGCTGGATGCGCCGACGAACCTCTCCGCAATCGTTACGCGCTGCTTGCGCAAGTTACCCGCCAGCCGGTACCAGACGATGAACGAAGTTCGCGCGGCGCTCGAACAAGCAACCGCGACGGCCGCCACCAAGGCTCCCTCCATCGCAGTCCTGCCTTTCGCCAACATGAGCGCGGACAAGGAGAATGAGTATTTCAGCGACGGGCTAGCCGAAGAGATCCTGAACTTGCTCGCCAAGATCCCGGGTCTAAAGGTGATTGCGCGCACGTCCGCATTTGCTTTCAAAGGCAAGGAGCAGGATATCCGCAAGATCGCCGAAACACTCAACGTGGGTACGATCCTCGAGGGCAGCGTGAGGCGGGCCGGGAACCGCATCCGCGTGACGGCACAGCTCATCGAAGCCGAGAACGGATCGCACCTTTGGTCGGAGCGCTACGACCGCGACATGACCGACGTCTTCGCCATTCAGGATGAAATCGCCGAGGCGATTTCGGGAGCGCTCAAAGTACGGCTAGCTCCCCACGCGCACGCGGTGAATGTCGAAGCCTACCAGAATTACTTGAAAGGGGAGTATCACCGCGTGCGGCTCACGCCAGAGAGCCTGGCGAAAGCGAAAGAGTGCTATGACCAGACCTTGGCCATCGACCCGAATTACGCTCCGGCTTATAGCGGTCTGGCGCTGTACTACTACATGCAAGGGGTGTTCGGCATAAAACCGGCTAGCGAGATGGCGCCCTTGGCAAGATCGGCTGCGGAGAAGGCGCTGGCCATCGATCCTGCCGATAGCGACGCGCACGCCGCGTTGGCGAGCATGGCGGCACTTTTCGACTATAACTGGAAAGCCGCCGAAGAGCATTACCGACAGGGCTTTGCGGTCGAACCCGTCCCACCCAGGTTGCGATTCAGCTACGCCGTACATTATCTGCTTCAGTGGGGACGAGTTCCTGAAGCATTGGAACAATGCCGGTTGGGCCTCGAGACCGATCCACTTTCGATGCTGATTCACTGGGGCATGGTTCGCTCCATGCACGCGGCAAAACAGTTTCGGGAAGCAATTGAGTGTGCGCGCAAAGCCCTGGAAATCGATCCGAACTTCCACCAAGTTTGGATTGTGATGGGGTTCGCCCAGCTTCAAGCAGGCCTCCCACAGGAAGCGATTACCAGCTTTAAAGGTGCTATGGAGTTGGCACCCTGGAACCATACGAGTGCCTGGTCAATGGCCGCAGCCTACTATAAGGCTGGCGATCGCGAGCGCAGCCAGGAATGGGCACGCAAGCTCGCCGACTCGCACAGTCACAATATCGGGGAGGCGTTGTATTACGCCGCCACCGGAGAAGTGGATGCGATGTTCGAAGCGCTCGAAGGGGCCTGCCGAGAGCACGATTATTACATTATCCAAATTCAATACCTGCCGTTCTTCGACTCTTACCGCGCCGACCCGCGCCACCAAGCCCTGCTCAAGAGAATGAACCTGGCGTAGACGTTGGCGAGAGACTTGATTGCCTTGTGGGAATTCACGAGCGGGCCCCGACTAGGTCGGCCTCCTCGACTTCAGCCTTTCTGATTTACGTGTGGATCTAACGAGAATCAAAAGTAGACAGGCTTGAAGCCTACCCCCCCTCAGATCGCGTGGTGTGTGCTTTGATCGCTTGGAAACTGATTTGCGGCCTCTCGACCAGTGTCATTGACAAGTAGAGATGCGTCAGCAAGAATATGTCTTAGTAACCCATATTTTTGGAGGCTCGACGTGGCGTATTCGGCTCCCAGCATCGAGGAATATCAGGCGGGGACAGTCGTCAAGCACTCGCCCATTTCCACGGGCACGACAACTCAGAGAAAGCGCAAGCCCCATATCCTTGCGGTCATTAACGAATGCTGTACGGGGTGCGCCGGCTCGCCGGCCTGTGTCGAGTACTGCCCCGTGGCGGATTGCATGTACTGGGCGCCGGACGAGGACCACGCCCCCTTTGGCCGCATCATCGTCGATCCCCTTCTCTGCATCGGCTGCAAGCTGTGCACCAGCAAAGGCCCCGACGGCGCGTTCCTGGAAGGCTGCCCGTGGGACGCTATTGACATGGTTCCCCTCGCGGAGTTTGAAGGTGCGAACGGCGCAATGCCGTTTTGAGAAGGCGTGACTGGTGACTGGTGATTAGTGACCGGTGATTCCCCGGCCCGAGGTCGCCACGGGGAGGGACACGTGATTCGTGATTTGTGATTCGTAATTCGTGAACCCCGAAGAAGTGGCGTTCCGTTGCTCCCTCGACCTTTGCCCTCGACAGGTTCTGTGTGAAGCTCGCGCCCCCTAAAGATTGGAATTGTGCAGCTGTGGGCCGGTTTTTCACCAGTCACCGGTCACCAATCACTTTCCTGGTTTCACGAATCACAAATCACGATTCACGAATCACTTCTTCTCCCCCCGCGCGGAAATTTCGCGGGCCGTCAGCGCCGCCTGCTGCTGAATCTGCGGCGGCATTCCTTGCGTACCTCGGACGTAGGGACTGACGGCGGGCAGGTCTTCCATTTGGCCAATTAAATATAGCGCGCGCAAGGATTCCCACACCATTTCGGGGCTGGGATCGACGAGCAGCAAAGGGTCGCCGGATTTGACCTGCGTGTTGTCGGAGGGAATCCACTGGCGGATCGTGCCAGGGACATCGGAGCGGATTTCCGTCCTGTCGCGGTCAACTGTGATGTGCGCGAGCAAGGTGCCGGGGTTGATCACGTCTCCGGGCTTGAGGCGGATCGAGAGAATGCCGCTGCGCTGCGCGGCCACTGTGTAAGGCGCGAGCATTCCCGCGATAAGGGCGTGGCCCGCGGGATCGGCAAAGCGCACGAGCGAGAGAGCCGCGTTGCGCTGCACCATGGGATTCGCGTCGGCAAGCTGCCTTAACAGCGCGGCGTGAAATTCCGGCGACTGATTGTCCTGGCCCATGACCCACGCGGCGGTCACGCGCAATTCATCGCTTCCCTTCTCTGAAAAATTGATCACTTCGGGATACCAGACTTTCGCCGACTCGCGGATTCCGGGATTCGGGCTCATGATCCGGTCGGCGATTTGGGAGAGCGCGTGCTGCGCGCGGCGGGGATGCAGCGTGTCCGCAAAGTAGGAGGCAAGATCGGCGTCGTTCAGCGGCCGCGTGAACGTGGTCATGTACCACAGCAGGAACGGCATCAGCACAAATGCAAAAGTAAGGACGAGAATGGCGACGAGCCACTTCTTGGCCATCCCCGGTTTGGCCGGGGCGGCCGGAGATTCCGCGGCATGTGGCACGCTATTCATCGCGCATTTGCCATAGTCATCCTTCTATCGTAACTCAAGTGAAAGAGGTTTTCGTAGCGCTGGCGTCTCGCCGGCAAATTTGCATTTTTTTGACGCGTTAAAAAACCGCTGGCGGGACGCCGGCGCTACGGACGCGGCGCATAAATCTGGTAGAGCACCACATAAATAAGTACGCCGGTCACGGAGACGTAGGCCCACAGTGGGAGCGTCCAGCGCGCGATGCGTTTGTGCGCCGGGAAATTGGAGCGCAACGCGCGTGCGAGCGAAAGAATCACCAGCGGGACGATGACGATCGCGAGGATGGTATGCGTCGTGAGCATGGTCAGGTAGGCGTAACGCGGCGCGCCTGTACCAGGAAAATGCACCGGGCCTTCGCCCGATGCGTACAAGTGGTAGTGATAGCTGACGTAGGAAATCAGGAAAGCCGCCGAAGTGGCTGTTGCCGCCAACATGCAGGTCTTATGCGCGAGGACACGCTTCGTGCGGATCATGACGTACCCCACTGACACCAGAATGGCGCTTGTGCCATTGAGGACGGCGTCCAAGGCAGGCGGGGAAATCAATGGGGCTCCTTCCGTGGTAGCACAGCCACTCTGGGCTGTGCGGTTTTGTAGGTCGCACTATGGTCTGCCGGCCTGCCAACACTTGAAAACCCGCGCAGGCAGGAGTGCCTGTGCTACTTGAATCGCTACTTCACCACGGCCGGCGGCCCTGCGGGGCCTTCAACCTTGTGGTGTTTGCCGATCCATCCCTGCTGCTTCGCCTGCACCAGGAGCAGCAAGCTGAAAATCAAAAGAATCATCAGAGCCACGCCCAACATCAGCAGGCCATCAATGCCGCCAAACAGATCTCTGGAAAAACCGGCGACGATCCCCAATACCGAAAGAACAATCATCACCACAGACATGATGGTCAATTCGGCCTCATTTTCCTGTCCGCTCATGGCCTCTCACGTGCGCCCCGCGCGCGCCGAATCTTAACGGGTAAATTTGTCGTAGATCAGCAATCCCAACAGCACCGGCAGGTGAAGCACGGTCGCGTGCATCAGCCACTTGGCGCGAATATTGGTCTTCGACGCCGCGGCCCACAAGCACACTTCCACCAGCATGATCCCCACAACCACCGCTCCGAAAAAGTAACGCGCGCCGGCGAGTCCGGTCACCGCCGGCAGCAGGCTGACGGGCACCAGCAGCGCCGCCGTCATCAGGATTTCACGAAATGTCCGCGTGCCCTCGGGGTCTACCACCGGAAGCATCTTGATTCCCGCACGCTTGTAATCCTCGCGGTACACCCAGGCAATGGCGTCAAAATGCGGAAATTGCCACAAGAAAAGCATGGCGAAGAGGAACCAGGCCTCGAGGTTGAGCGTTCCCCTTGCCGCGGCCCAGCCGATCAACGGCGGGACGGCGCCCGGAAATGCGCCCACAAATGTGGCCAGCGTGGTGCGCCGCTTCAGCGGCGTGTAGACGCATAGATACAAGACGGAAGTGGCAATGCCCAGCAGCGTGGCGAGCGCGTTCGTGGCCAGGGCGAGATAGAGCGAGCCGAATCCGAGCAGGGACAACGCAAACCAAAATGCCTCGCGAGGGCTCAGCTGCCCGGAAGGCAGCGGGCGCGAGGCTGTGCGCCGCATCAAAGCATCGGTATCGCGCTCGAAGTAATGATTGAGGGCCGACGTTCCCGCGGCAATCAGCGTGGTTCCAAAAACTGTGTGCGCCATGCGCAGCCAATCCAGCGGGCCGCGCGTTCCCAGGGCGTAGCCTGCCACCGTGGTCATAACCACGAGGAAGGAAACGTCAGGCTTGGTCAGCGCCAAATAAAGCGCGGGGCGGGTCGCTTCCGCCGTGGTTGTTCCCGTGGCCTGCATCGACTGTCTCATCTGCTTCTCATTCGCTTTTCAAAAGCCCCTCAATGGGCAACCTGTTCCGAGGCCCGCGCCGAGTCCCCCACAACGACGCCTGCCCTGAGCATGCGATAACTGATCAAGGCGGTCACCAGCGTCGCTGCCAGCACCAGCGCGCCCGTTACCGTGTGCACGACCGTCAGGGCCACCATGACCCCTATCGGCTGCGGGAAGCGCGCGCTGTAGAGCCGGGACCAATAGGCGCCCGCTCCAAGCAAAAGCTGCAAGCCGATCAAGATGTGCAGATAGCGCGCGCAGCTGCGAAGCGCCGGCACGTCCGCGAACCGCCTCTTGAGCGCTCCCGCAGTCATAAAAACCAAAATTGTAACAATGACCGCGCCAACGAGATGGGGAATAATTCCAAAACCCTTGTGCCGGAACGCCGCGCCCAGAATCAATTGCAGGAAGACAGCGGCAAGCGTCCACGTCACCAGCGTTCGAACGCGAGGCGACCCGGGGTCGTCCATTGCAGTGTGCGTCCCGTTCCACCAGGGGCTGGTTAAGACGGCGATGGCGACGACCGTGGAAAAGAAAAGCTGCGCCAACGTCGCATGCGCAGCGGACACTGGCGGAGGTTGGAACATGCGAACGGTCATGCCGCCGAGAATCCCCTGCGCAATGACCCCGCCAAGGGCCACCCAGCCCAGCCAGCGCATCCAAAAGCGTTTTTCGACCTTCCATAGCCAAGGCGCGAGTCCGATCGTCAGAAGGCCTACGCAGGTGGCAATTACGCGGTGAGTAAATTCGTAGCGGATGCCGCCCACCATAGGCGGCGTCAAAGAGCCGTAGGCCAGGGGCCAGTCCGGGATGGAGAGTCCCGCATCATTCGAAGTAACCAAAGCTCCGGCGATCAACAGGAGAAACGTGCACGACGCCGTGAAGACAGCGTATTGGTGGACGGCCTTGTTGTATGCGGTGATCATCTGCGTTCGAACGCCGGCACGAGCCCAGAACCCGCCCCGGGTCTCTGATGTCATTCCTTGCGGCCTTCTGTGCCTTACTCTGCGTTCTCTGTGTTAAAGCCTTTAAGGCTTTAACACTGAGAACGCAGAGAAATACGAAGGGCGCGGCGAGACTTGCGCTTTAGTCTCCAGCAGCGGCCGCGGCTTTGAATGTGAACATCACGTTCTTGGTTTCTTTGGGACCAATGGTGACGGTTTGCGGGTCGCTCGAACCATAGAGTTCGTGCCAGGCGACCAGCGTGTACGTGCCCGGGGGAAGATTTTTCAGATCGAATTTGCCGTCTTTATCGGTGACCTGGAAATCCGGGTTCGACATGACGGCCATATACGCCTTCATCCACGGATGGACGTTGCACTTCACCGGGATGGCAATTTCTTCGCGGGTAAACGATTTCTCGATGGGTGCGGCGCCAGGAGGCTGCGACTCGTTCCACTCACGGTTATCCTTGGGGATCGGGTGGATGTTGTGCGTCGTCTGGTCTTTATTCACGACGTCAATGTTCTGTCCAACCTGCATGGCAATCACATGCGGATGATACTGGCAGCCCTCTTGCGTGATGGTCATTGCCCCGGTCGGGGCCGGGAAAGAATATCCCTCGAGCCCGGTCTTGACGTATACGACGACGTTGGCGAGCGCCCCGCCGTCTCCGGTGACGACTTCTTCGGTCGTCGCAGGGCTAGTGCGGCCCTTGGCACAAGCCGGTTCGGCCGCCATGTTGATCGACTTTGGTTTCGGCCCGGCGCCATCGAGCTTCACTGAACCAGTGACCTCGCCCGCTGTGGCGGGATCGACCGTTTTTCCTGCCGCCGCGCCTGCCGCCGGCGCGGCTGTATTCTCCGTTGACTCCGGCTTACTCCCGCCGCAACCGGTAATCGCCAAAGCGAACGCCCCGACTGCCAGCGAGTACAACCCAAATCTTGTTTTACTCACGAAACATTTCCTCCTCTTCGAATGCGGAATTTCTCACCCCTATGATAGCAAGTCCAATAAGCTTTATCTCCCGGCGCCAGCGGAGCCGCCGCCGGAAGGCGTCCGGCCCATCAGCGCGCGTTGCTCCTCGGGCGTCAATTCGAACATATAGCGCACCAGCAGGTTGGCATGGTCTCCCGAATATCCCTTAAAACTGGCCGGCAGCGGGCCGGAGAAGACCCAGCGATCGCCGTCGCGCTTGAAGAGCCCGGAAGGCATGGCGGTTCCAGGGGCGATAAGAGCGGGATTTGTAATCCAGCGCTCGGTCCAGCCGGGCTGCAACCGCTCCTTGGCGAAAAGGAAATTCGGAGCGATGGCGTTTTTGTCATGTCCCGGATCGCCCGTCGCGTGACACTTGAGGCAGGGCGCGGCCGTGCTGGTGAACAGGTCGCGAGCCATTTCTTTTTCCGCCGTGGTGATCGGTTCGATCTTCTGCGGAATGTAGGGCTGCGGCTGGCTGGACATGGCCTGGAAGAACGACACCAGGGTGCGGATTTCGTCGTCGGACAGGAAGAACGTCGGCATGCGCACTTGCAGATAAGAGCGGACGCCGTTGCGGTTCACGTCCGTGGTGCTCAGCGACGGGTTGGCCAGAAACGCTTTGAGCCAGTCGGGACTGACGCGCGCGCCTTCGCTTGTCAGCACGGGCGGCAGGTTCTGCTTGCCTTCCGCCTGGTACTGCGGCAAGCCCATCAGCACCGAACGCTGGCCGATGCCGATCTGGTGGCAGCCGATGCAATTGTATTTGGTGACCAGCCACCAGCCCTTTTGAATGGCGGCGCGCTGGTCGGCGGGCTTGTACATGTATTCCTGCGGCAGGGTCGGGTCGGTCGAGCCGAGGAGGAAAGTAGTTAGAGCGTCAATATCCTCTTTGGTAACATTTGGCTTGGGCATGCGCAGCCGGTCCATGGGATCCGGTTTGTACTTGCCGCGATCGAAAATGGCGGGGTCCGAAAGCTTGGTGTCGAAGAAACCCTTCAGGTCATACCATTCGCCGCGGGGAAACTTCTTGCCGTCGGGTTGGATGCCCAGCTTGGCGTCTTCGGTCAGCAGCGCGAAATCCAGGCGCTCGATGGGCTTGCTGCCTTCGTTGGTCAATTCTGTGCCGATGCGGCCTTCATCCTCGAGGCCGGAAATTTCATGGCAGCCGGCGCAGCCGTAATGCTGGATCAATTCCTTGCCGTGCTGCTTGAGGTCCGCATTGTCCATGAAATCCGCGGGCGGGAAGGATGCGTCGGGGTGCTTTTGCGTCTCCAGATAGCTGGCGATATCGCGCGCATCTTCCACGGTCAGGCGGAGGCTGGGCATGATCGTCATTTGCTGCACGACGAGTTCGTGGCCGTCGTTGGGGCTGCGCGAATGGTCGAGGTCAAACACAAACGGGAGATTGTGCTTGGCGTAATCTTCCGGGCCGAGATCCTTGTGTTCGAACGGGCTGTAGGGACGCGTGCGCGTGCGGGGATTTAGAATCCAGCGGACGAGGTAATCGTAATTGTCTTTTTCTCCGACGCGCGAAAGGTTCGCGGCGAAATCTCCGCCGACCGTGTTCGCCCCCTCGCCGATCGAGTGGCAAGCCTCGCACCCGCGCTCTTCAAAGAGCACTTTGCCGTTGGCCGCGTTGCCGGGGGCTTGCTTGGGAAGCTCGGGGCTGGTAATGGCCGACTGCCAGATGTACGCGGAAATCGCCTGAATCTCGTCGTCCTGCAGGCGGAACTGCGGCATCTTTGTCGTGGGCCGCCATTCATGCGTGTTCTTCAACCAGTTCGGAATCCATTCCTTGTGAATCTTCATCCGGACTTCTTTGAGGTCCGGGCCAACTTTTTTGATTTCGCGGAGCAGGTTACCGGAGCGCCGGTCGAGCTGTTCGATCTTGGCGTCCATACCGGACATGGTGACGGTGAGGTTGGTGGCTTCGGTGTAGTAGCGGTTGGCGGTTTCGTTGTCGGGAGCGGTGTCGCCCTTCTTGTTCAACTGGGCGATTTGCAAGCGATCGTCCACCTTTTGGTTTTCGAGCTGGGTGATGGCCTGGCGCGCGCTGACGAGTTCCTCGTCCTGATTATCGAAGCCCTGGAAGCGATGGCAGCCAATGCAACCCTTCTCCCGGTACAACATCTTGGCGCGGTTCAGGACAGGGGCGTGCTCGGTGACCATGTCGGAAGCGTGGCATTGCTGGCATCCGGCATTAAAATTTTCTTTATAGTAGAGCGGCCAGAGCCAATGTTCGTAGCGGCCATGGCCCTTCTCGACAGTGTCCAGGGCGCGCCCATTTCCGCCGTGGCAGGGCGAGCAGCCGAATTTTTCCAGGGGATGATATTTCATCATGTCCGGATCGGGGTGGCTGGTGAATGGGGCGTCGCTGCTCTTCGCTAAGCCAAGGTCGGCTTTCGTGAGCGTCATAGTGACGGGAACGATTAGCGGGTCCGTCCCGAGGTGGCAGGATTGGCAGCGATCGACCAGGCCCGCGCCGCCAAGATTGTTGATGGAGGTCCCCGTGGGATTCACGTTGACCTGGCGGATGTGAATGTCCAGGCTCTTCATGCTCTGGCTCAGGGAAAATAAATCCTTGGAGGCCAGGCCGGGCAGCTGTTCCTTTACGTATTCGTTCAGCTTGTCCTGCGCGTCCTTGGCCGGCTGATCGACATCGCCGCGCTGGGCGACGAGTTTCGCCTTAGATTGCATGATCGAAACGAACAGGCCATTGAGCTTGTCGTAGTTAAATTTATCCTGTTCGATCTTGCCGCCTTCCACGGGCCACGCGACGTCAAACGTGAGGGCTTTCGCGTCGTTCAGTTCCTTGAGCTTGGACGCTTTGCCGCTTTTGTCGTTCTCGCTGATTTGTTCCAGTTGATAGGTGAGGGAGCCGACCAGGCCGCGCGAAGTGGTGAAGGAGTCGGTCATAGCCGCGCGCTGGCGATCGAGCAAATCGATTTGCTGGCCGATTTCCTGATCCTTGGTCCGAGCGGCGTCGGTGGCGGCTTTCACGTCGGCCAGAAGTTTCAAGTATTCGGGCGTGGCGTAGAATTTCTGTTCGTCGGCCCTGCGCTGCTTGTACTCCTTGTCCAGGTAATTGGAATACACGCTGGAAAATTCGGCCTGGTACTTGCGCCACGGGCGCAGCCCGTAAAATTCATCATAGAGCGACCAGGACACGGTCAGCATCAGGACGAAAACGGAAATCAGGACCAGCCCGGCCATCGGCCGGCTTGTTACCGGATCGTCAGGAGGAAGCTGCTCAGGCACCGCGTGTCTCCTTAATTTTATTCATGCTCATCAGATACTGAACCACGGCGTCACCCACACGTACTTGATGCGCAGCAATAAGCGAAGCAGGATTTTCACCGGCAGGCTCAGCATCAGGATCAAAAACAGTTCCATGGTCATCATTTGCAAGAGCGTCATGCGCTTGAAAATCCTTTTGCTGAAATCGGTCAGCAGCAACATTCGGTGCACCAGATATCCGGCGACAACGAAATAGAGCGCCAACGGGAAAATCCCGAAGATGATGCGCGCGAGGATCGGGGCGTAGCTGGCATTCGATGCCGGCATGAAGTGAACGATCCACGAACCGTTGATCCCGAAAATCTGATCGACGTTCCGGTTCACGGCGAACTCTACGCGCTGCGCGTCCCATGTTTGCCCTGGCCAGAACCACATCCAGCCAGGGCCTCGTATGAAGGTCCCTATAAAAATCATCAAGACCCATAAGCCAATGAATCCAAAGAGGAATGTCCAAATGGCGAATTTGCGCTGCTTGTAGGTGTAGTACCCATTGCCGAGAGGATTGGCGTCAATGTACGGTACGACCATCAGGCCGACGATGATGAGCGTCGGCATAATCACCCCGGCAATCCACGGGTCAAAATAGACCAGCATTTCCTGCAGGCCCAAGAAATACCACGGGGCCTTGGCGGGGTTCATGGTGACGTTCGGATTGGACGGCTCTTCGAGCGGCGCGCTCAGCGTGATGGACCACACCATCAGCAGCGCCGTAACCAGGACGGCAGCCACCAGTTCGACGCGCATCAGATACGGCCAAGTGTGAACTTCGCGCTCCCACTTGGGATTCCACGGCTCGGTCTTGCGGTGTTCGGTTTTCGCCAGGGCTGGGTCGGCGGAGAGCTTGTCAATCAGACGATCGTTCGCGAGCGCCTGGCGAAAGGCGTACCATACGTAAAACGGGACCAGGAATAGCAGCGCCACAATCGGCACGTTATCCGGAGCGGACGCAACCTCCCATATCTGGTGCCAGTTCATATCGGCCTCAAACCCCGCCTGTTAGTTTGTCAAAACCTGACCCTGGATCCCTGCCTGATTCCAGCCCCTGATAAACGACAGCCTATCGAATTCCCTGCTATGCCATTCCGCTCGGCCGCAGGATGACCGGCCGGTGGCCCTTCTCTTCCTTGATTTCCGATTCCAGCATGATCGGCGCGGGTCCGGAGATTCCGCCGTCTTTGCGGACGCGCCAGAAATGCAGCGCCATGAAAATGCTGGCGATCAGTGGGATAGCGATGCAGTGCCAGATATAGGCGCGCAGGAGCGCATTGGCATCCACAATCGATCCGCCGAGCAAGGCGAAGCGGACATCGTTGTAAGGCGTCATGCCGAGGAGCGCGCCGAACGGCCCTTCCGTTCCCAACAACGGCGTGGCCCTGGCCATGTTTGTTCCCACGGTCACCGCCCAGAAGCCCAATTGATCGTCGGGCAAGAGGTAGCCGGTGAAGGAAAGCAGCAGCGTCAACACCATCAAGAGGACGCCGATGCACCAGTTGAATTCGCGCGGGCGCTTGTAGGAGCCGGTGAGAAAAACGCGGAACATGTGCAGCCACACGGCGATGATCATCAGGTGAGCGGCCCAGCGATGCATGTTGCGCAGCAGTTTGCCGAACGGGACGTCGTTCTCAAGATACAAAATATCGCGGAAGGCCTGCACCTTGCTCGGGTGGTAGTAGAACATCAGCAGCACGCCGGTAAAGGTGAGGACGATGAACAAATAAAAGGTGATGCCGCCCATGCCCCACGTAAATTTGTATTTTACGGCGTCGCGATTGACCTTGGCGGGATGCAGGTGGAAGAAAACGTTGGACAGGACCGAGAGAGCGCGATTGCGCGGCGTCTCATCGTGCTTGACGCGGAAAATGGACCGGAAAACCTGGGTCTTCTCGGGCTCTTTTAGCCCTTCGATCTCTTCCTTGCCCTTTTCCTTGATCGTATCCTTGAGATCTGTAATGTCCTGGCGGACACGGTCGAGCAACCCTGTGCCCTTTTTTTCGCCGTTTTCTTCGGCCATTCCTACGCCCCCAGTAGGACAGGCTTCAGCCTGTCGGTTTGACGAGGTGAGATCCAAAAACCAGACAGGCTGAAGCCTGTCCTACTACACCGGCAAATACGCGCCTGGATCGTTGAACTGATTGACTCCGGCGCGCGGGTCATCCATGAACAGCTTGCTCGTATCCACCACGATTTTTCCGGTCGGATCGAGAGCGATCTTGGCTCGGTCCATGGGCCGCGGCGCGGGCCCTTCAAAGTTGACGCCCTCGCTGTCGTAACCGCTGCCGTGGCAAGGACACTTGAATTTGTTTTCCGCGGGCTTCCATTCCGGAGTGCAGCCGAGGTGCGTGCAGCGCGCGAAAATCACGAAGATGCGGTCCGGCTCGCGAACCACCCAGGCGCGGTTGGTCATGAGGAAGCGCTGGTCAATGCCGATGGAAAAATCCGCGGGGTAACCGATATTGAAAATTGTATTGGGTTCGTAGAGCGCGCGCGGGAAAAAAAACCGCAAAAACATCAGCAAGTTGATGCCCAGGTAGCCGTAAATCATCCCCCAAATGACGCGCCTCCGCATGGGATCCGGCGGGTCCGCGCTCTCTTTTGGTTTTGCCGCCGGCTTGGGTGCGGCTGGCGGTTTTGGTGCTGTTACTGCTGCGATCTTGGCTGCTGGGGGAGCCGCAGTACTTCCTTCTACAGGGTCGGCCATATTTCCGCTATCAGACCTCTCGATACTAGTTATAAATCGAGACTTTGGATGAACCAAGTTCTTTGCAACAGTTTTTCGATACAACTTCTTATATTTCCGCAACACCCTTCCTGTCAAGGCGAAATCCGGTTTTTGGTGTTTTTTGTGGCCGTGGTTCTTTTTTTGGACCGCGCGGTGAATTCTGGATGGGAGGCGAGCCGGCACCCCGCGCATTTGTCTGCGCCGCGCCCATCCATGCCGAAAATTGTTTAACACAGAGGGCACAGAGAACGCAGAGATAGGAAGAGAAACACCAGTCAAGAAAATGCCGTCTCCTTTCGTTTCTCTGTGCCCCTCTGTGTTCTCTGTGGTGAAAACTTTTGAATTTGGTATGCGGGTCTGAGCGTCCTACCTGGGGGTTTCGCTCAAAGAACGGAGGACGACGTCGGCGAGGGCGGAAATAAATGTGGGCGAATCGCCGACGGCTGGCATCATTTCAAATTGCTCGATGCCCAGCTTGTGAGCCTGCTCGCGGGCTTCGATATTGATTTCGTGGAGGGTCTCGATGTGCTCGGTGACGAAGGCGATGGGCACGATGAGGAGATTTTTTTCGCCCGCGCGGGCTAGCCGGTCAATCGTGTCCGTGAGCGATGGCGAAAGCCATCTGCGACGGCCCACTTTGCTCTGAAAGCACAGCGTGTGCGCGTTTTTCCAGGCGCCGCATTGCATCACGAGCTTCACAGTGTCGGCCACCTGGCGCGCGTAGGGGTCGCCGCGCTCGATCAGGCTGAGCGGCAATCCGTGGGCGCTGAAGACGATGTGCGTGCGGTCCGGCTGGTCAAAGTGCGTGAGCGTGAGAGCGATTTTTTCCGCGATCGACTGGACATACAAAGGGTGGTCGAAAAATGTCTCCACGGTGTGCGCCCGCGGCCCGTTGCCGTTGGGGTGAAACACGCGTTTCCATTCCTTGAGGCTGCTTGACGTGGTCGCAAACGAAAATTGCGGATACATCGGCAGCAGCACCACTTCGGGCGCGTTCCAGGCGTTCACTTGCGCGGCTGCCTCAGCGGAGAGCGGGTGCCAGTAGCGCATGGCGATGAAACACCTGGCGTCGCAATGCGGGGCAAGAGCGGCTTCCAGGGCGCGCGCCTGGCGCTCCGTGAGCAGGCGGATCGGCGAGTGGCCTCCGATGGCGTCATAGTGCTCGCGGACCACGCCCGCGCGGTTGCGCGCGATGTAGCGCGCGAGAGGGCGGCGCGCAAACCAGGCGCCGAAAAAATCGATGATGTCGGGATCGCAAAACAGGTTGTAGAGGAAGGGCTCCACGGCGTCCGGAGAATCCGGTCCACCCAATTGAAACATTACGACGCTGACTTTTTTCTTTTCGCTCACTAAGTTTGGCCGCGCCCCTTGCCGTGGAATTCTTTATTTGCCGTCTTGTTTCAGGCGGCGAATATCGTCCTTCAGATTGGCCATACGCCGCGCTACAGACAAAACGTATCCGCAAAACACGAGCCAGATGGCGATGTATGCCGCCGCCAGAAAATTCAAATTCTTCATTGCGTCTCTCCCTCAGCACGGCTCTTCAGCCCCCATGTGGCGCATGCTTCAGCTTGCGGGGGTTGATTCTGCCGGTGCGCGATCCACTCGCAACCAACACCCGCAAGCTAAAGCATGCGCCACTTGTCTTTACGCGCTTCGTGAAGCCTCCATGCGATACGCATCCACTTCGGCGCGCAGCGCTTCCAGGCGGTAGCGCAAACGAATCAGCACGGTCATGACGCCGAGCATCGCCGCCCAAGTCAAGAGCAGCACCCAACCCATGCGGGCGTCGAGCGATCCACCGTCGCCGATTACGGGCTGCGGGTGCTGCGTGCGAAACCACCAGATGGAGAAATACACCAGGGGAATGTCCAGAGCGGCGAAAATTCCGAAGACGGCCGAAACCAGAGCACGGCGTTCGGGCTCTTCGACCAAAGTGCGCAGCACGAGATAGCTTACGAACAACACCCACAACAAAAAGGAAGACGTCAGCCGCGCGTCCCAGGTCCACCAGATTCCCCACACTGGCTTGGCCCAGATGGGGCCGGTCACCAGCACAATCGTAAAAAACGCCACGCCCACTTCCGCGGAGGCCACGCTGAGCCAATCCCACTTCAGCTTGCGCGTGCGCAGGTAGGCGATGCTGCCGATGAAGACCAGAATAAAAGAGACGAAGCCGGACCACGCGCTGGACACATGAAAATAAAATATGCGCTGGACAAGGCCCATGGTGTTTTCCGTGGGAGCCCAGATCAGAGCTCCGTAGCTCGCAGCGGCCAGCAGGAGAAAAACGAGCAGGATCGACGGCACGGAAATCACCGCGCGGGTCGCCGTCTCGGGTTGCGCTTCGGTCGCCATTTCACTCCTCCAACAAATATTCGCCGACCATCCAGGCCGCCGTCAAAAATACCACGTCAAAGCATGCCAGAAACATCAACCATACCAGGGACAATTCGGAAGGGTCGCGCAGGACTCCGATGGTTGCTTCCGTGCTGGCGATCAGCACCGGGGCCAGCACCGGGAGGAGCAAGAGCGGAAGAAGCAATTCGCGTAGGCGCGCCTGCGCGGCGACCGCGGAAAATACCGTGCCTGTGGCGGCCAGTCCAATCGTGCCAAGCCCGAGGACGAGGAGAAGCGGCCCGAGGACCGGGAGGATCGCGACGTTGTAGAGCACCGCGAACACGGGCAGCAAGATGACTTCGACAAGGAGCAGGAAGAGAAAATTGGCGGCCATTTTTCCCGCGAGGATGCTGAAGGGATCGATGGGCGCGAGGCGCAGCGCGGCCAGCGTGTCATTCGTCTGCTCCCGCAAAAAGGAAGACTGCAACATCAGCGAACCGGCAAATAAAAATGCCAGCCACAAAAGTCCGGGTCCAAAGCGGCGCGATTCGGAGGAAGTCGGATTGAATGTAAAGCTGAACAGTACGATCACGATCAGGACGAAGACGACAGTTGTGCCCAGCAATTCCCGCGAACGGAACTCGGTCCGTAGTTCCTTGGCGAGAATCACGCCGGTGGCGCGCGCCAGTGTCATGACGCGCTCTCTTCCCCGCCGTCGCGGACAGCGGCCATGACCAGAATTTCATTTGGATTGCCGCCGGCGCCGGAGTCATGCGTAATTTTTCCGCCGTCCAGGCGGATCGCGCGCGTGACCGCGCCCTGCGTCTCATTTCGCCCGTGCGTGCTCATCAGAATCGTGCAGCCCGAATCGCGCAGCCGCTGGATGGTCGCTGCGAGCCAATGCTGGCCTTCGGGGTCGAGGCCCGTGCCCGCTTCGTCGAGGAGAAGCAATCCGGGCGAAGCGAGCAGAGCGCGCGCAATCGAGAGGCGCTGGCGCATGCCGCGTGAAAATGTGCGCACCAGGTCCGTGGCGCGGCCGGAAAGGCCGACCGGCTGAAGCGCTTGCCGGGCTTTTTCGGAGGGATTTTCCAAACCGAACAATTTTGCGAAGAAGATGAGATTTTCCTCGGCGCTCAGTTCTTCGTAGAGCAGCGTGTGATGCCCGACCATTCCGATCCGGCTCTTCACTTCTTTGAGCGAGATCGGATTTTCTCCTGAGTCGAATGTAATTTTCCCGCGCGAAGGCCGCGTCAGCTGTGCCGCAATCTTGAGCAGCGTGGTTTTGCCCGACCCGTTGTGTCCCACAAGTGCAACGCATTCGCCGGCGGCGATCTCAAGCGAGATGCCGCGCAGCGCCAGGCGCATCCCGTAACGCTTTTCGACTTCGCTGAATTGGAAACTTAATCCAAGAGGTGCACCACCACGGGCGCCTTCGCCTGCGCCGCCATTCGGGGAAGATGCATGCAGTGTGGACACGCGCGACGGCTCAGCCCTGGACCAGATCGCGCAGCAATTGCTCGGCGCGACCCCGCTCCAGGGCATATTCCGCGTCCGTAATTGTGCCGGCCTGGCGCCGCAATTCGAGACGCAGCAAGGTGTCTTTCAGTGAGTCCAGATTCGAGTTCACTTCGCGAGTGACCTTCTCCACCGGCGGCGCGGGCGCGGCTTGCACAGCCTTCGCCTGGGCGGCTTTCTGCGCCTTGCGGCCTTTGGGAGCCGCGGGAAGTGCGGGAGCGCTTACCAATTCAGGGACCGGCTTGCGCAGCAGCAGACCCACGCCTACGGCGAAGATTGCCGCAAGGCCGCCGAGCAAAATCCACTTCTCGTCATCGAGGCGCGCCGGTGCGGTTTCAATAGTCGATTCCGGGCCGGAGTCCCGGCCGTTCACCTGATCCGGGGAGGAAGAGGCCGAATTTTCCGCGGGGGGAGGAGCGGTCCCCGAAACCTTGACGTCAAATCCCATTCCGGCTTTAAAAGATTCCTTTGAAAATACGTTGTAGCCTTGTTCCGTGCCCGCGGAGTTGAATCCCGCGCTTGCCACTTGCATGGTCGGCGGAATGACCAGCAGGACGCGTTGCGCGTCATAGGTGGAGGATTCGCGGAACTGGGCCTGGTTGCCGGTGTAAGGAACAATGTAGGAAATGCGCACGCCGTTTTGCCCCGGCTGAAAAGCGTAGGAAATGGAGTAGCGGCCCTTGCCTTTGTCGATCGTCCCCTGGCGCACGGGCATGCCCGAAGGACCGAACGTCGAAACCTGGTCCAGCTCGGCGCCTTCAGGAAGCGTGAACTCGAAATTTCCGTCCTGCTTGAAAAAAGCGGCGGGGGGATTCGAGTTGTTCTGTACGGAATACTCCTCGCCGACCATCAGTTTGTCGCCGTTGGGCTGGAATACGAGCAGGCGCAGCGGAACCTGGATGGCGGCGGGATTGGTGGTCGGTTCGTAGATTGTGACGTCGACGTTTGCAGTGCCCGGCGTGAGCGGCTGGTGAAAGAAAACGCCGCGATAGACCGCGCGAATCAGCATGGGACCCTGGCCAATTCCCGGGTTGTCAAAATGATAGCGCCCGTCGGCGTCCGACTTGGTACTGGCCACTACCGACATGCCGCCCTGCAACTGGATGAGCAGGACATCCACGCCCGCTGTCGCCGTATTGTTGTTCGTGCCGTTGTGCACGATGCCTGTAACCGTTCCGGCTTGAGCAGCGGCCGCGGAAACGAGCAACAACAGTGCGACGATGTATACGCGCCGCGAGGCAAGCAGGCGGTTCCACGATTTCATGAGCAAAATAAAACCTCTTCAGTCGAAAACAATACTCTCACGGCCGGTTTTGGTGGCGCATGCTTCAGCTTGCGGGGTTTAATACTTGCAAACCCTAAACCCTGCAAGCTGAAGCATGCGCCACTAAAAGCGGATTCTTTATTGCCGAGGGTTCGCGGCAGTGGCCGGGTCGCGGCGCGGGATGGGCGATTGATTCCCGGTCACGCGTTCAATTTCCAGGAGCACTTGCGCCGCCTCGTTTTCCAGAGCATCCCTCATCTGCTCGTAGTCCTGCTCCGCGTACTTCCCCGCACGGTTCTCAAATTTCAGATCGCGCAAATTGTCGTAGATGGAGTCCCGGCGCTCGAGGAGCTGATCGAGCTGCGAGCGGTGCGGCGCGGAATCTCCCGGATCGGGCTCAATCCAAAAAACAAAAATGACCACCGCGAGGGTGAGAACGACGCAGGCAGACAGCATTACAGCATCGGGGAACATTGCCGCGATGAAAGCAAGCGTCATCTTTTTTCCCGTGCTCCTTCTTCATTCCTCGGTCTCGCGGTCCACTTGCTTGCGAGCGCGTTCCAATTGCACATCGCGAAGTTCGGAAGCCGCGTCTTGCGGAACGGGCGGCGCGCTGGAAGCGGTCGCGAGCCGCGCCACATCGCGCTGCCGCCACAACCGGATCAAAGTAATCACGATGCCGAGCCCGATGGCAAACGCCACGCCCGGAATGTACCAGGCGATGCTGTTAAATCCCTTGGTGGGCGGCGCGCTTAATACTTTTTCGCCGTACTCCTGCACAAAATCCTGAACGATCAGGTCGTCGGCCTCGCCCTTGGCGACGTGCGCGTCCAACTCCTTGAGCATCGGGCCGGACGACGGGCAGTTGATGTGATTGCACTGCGTGAGGATCTGGCCGCAGCCGCACATGCACATCAGCTTCGTGCCCAGGGATTTGGCGCGGTCGGTTTTCTGCGCGACCACATGCAGGGGAACGAGAGCCGAGGCGATCGCCACGCACGCGGCGCAAATGATCGCAAGTCGCCGCCGGTTAGTCATGACTGTCCGGCAATTGCGATCGAGCGGAGTATGGCACCTGCGCAGCTTGCGCCCCACCCGGCACCGGCGAGGAAGCTCCCGCTGCGGCTGCAGAAAGCACCATAACCGCTTGGCGGTTCGGCAAAAGCGCGAGGATCGTTCCCAGGACGACCACTGCGCCGCCCAGCCAGATCCACTTCACCAGCGGATTCAGGTAGGCATGAATCACGGGAAGGTTCGTGTCCGGATTCGTTCCGGCATAGACCACGTAGAGGTCTTCGCGAAGCGTCGAGGCGATTGCCACCATCGTGCCGGATTCCTGGTTGGAGGGATAAAAGCGCCGCGTAGGATAAAGCATCATCACGGAGCGGCCGTTCTTTGAGACGTCAATCGTGGCGCGCTCGGCGCTGTAATTGGGCGCCGAAGTGGAGTCGTAATTTTGCAACCCAAGGTCATAACGTCCGATTTCCATATGGGATCCGGCCGACATGTCCATCTGCTTGTCCTGATTGAAGGCCTGGCCGCAAATGCCGATGAACACGAGCACCATTCCGAAGTGCACGACGTAACCGCCGTAGCGGCGCGTGTTGCGCATGGTGAGCTGCGAGGCGGCGGAAAACAGATTCGCTCCCGTGCGCGCGGAGATCACGCGCGCGCCGCGGTAAAACTCGGAGAGAATCGTCAGCGTCACGAACGCGGAGAGCAGCAGGCAAAGCGTCACGTAAAATTCGCGCAGCCCAAGCGCGACCGCGATGACCGCCGCAACGATGCCGCCGATCAGCGGAAAACCGAAATTCTTTTTCAGGCTTTCCACCGACGTCTTCCGCCAGGCGAGCAGCGGGCCAACGCCCGTCAGAAACAGCAGGAACATGGCGATGGGAATATTCACGCGGTTGAAAAACGGAGGGCCGACGCTGATCTTCGACCCGCGCACCGCTTCCGAAAGCACCGGGAAGAGAGTGCCCGCCAGAACCGCGACGCAGGCCACCAGGAGGATCAGGTTGTTGAACAGGAAGCTGGACTCGCGCGACAACATGGAGTCCAGTTGGTTGTCGCTGCGCAGGTAATCGCGATTTTTGAAGTAGGCCGCGAGGCACACGAGGATGATCAAGAGCAGGAAACCCCAGAACCAGTGGCCGATATTCGATTCCGCGAAGGCGTGCACCGAATTGACCGCGCCGCTGCGCGTCAGCGAAGTCCCCAGGATGCACAGCATGAACGTGAGGAAGACCAGCCAGACGTTCCACACCCGCATCATCCCGCGCTTTTCCTGCATGATGACCGAATGGAGAAAGGCTGTTCCGGTCAGCCAGGGCATCAACGAGGCATTTTCAACCGGATCCCAGCCCCAGTATCCGCCCCATCCGAGGACGGCGTAGGCCCAGTGCGCCCCGAGCAGAATTCCCGCCGACTGAAACGCCCAGGCGATCATGGTCCAGCGGCGCGTCAGGTGAATCCACTTTTCTCCCGGATAGCGGCCGAGGAGCGCGGCCAAAGCAAACGCAAATGGAATCGTAAAGCCTGTGTAACCCGAATACAGCGTCGGCGGATGGATGGCCATCTCCGGATACTGCAGGAGCGGATTGAGGCCGCTTCCATCGGCGCGCGTGGCCAGGTGCAGAATCCCTCCGGCGCCCGAACCCGCGAACACCTGGAAGGGGCTGGCGATAAAATTATTCATGGTCAAAAAGAAAATCTGAACGCCGGCCAGAACCACTCCCACATACGGCATCAGCTCCGGATGTTTCCCTCTGTACGTAAAGAGAGCGGAAAAAACATAAATCGAAAGCAGGAAACTCCAGAAGAGCAGCGAGCCTTCCTGGCCTGACCAGAGCGCGGAAAATTTGTAGTACGGGGAGAGAGCGCGGTTGCTGTGCGCCGCGACGTAGGCCATCGAATAATTGTCGGTGTAAAACAAGTACCACAGGCTGAGGGTTCCAATCCAGATGAGGACGCAGACCGCGAAGCCGGCATTGCGCGCGGATTTAATCAGGAGGGGGCGCCGGGTGATGATCGCGGCGATTCCTCCGAAAATCGCATAGAGCGCGAAGGCAAATGCCAACAACAAGGCGTAAGAACCGAAAAGATCCAAATCAAGTCCTCGTTTCTGTGCTGTTCACCGGCATCCCACGGAGAAATTTCCGATTCGCAAGCCATCCGGAGCAATTCGGACAGTTCCCTCTGTTTCCTACCGCTCGAACAATGAGGCTAGCTCTTGCCGTTTTGATACGAATCTCCGGTCGTGTTGCCCGGCTGCGACTGGCCGTTCGGCGCCGCCTCATACTTAGACGCGCACTTGGCCTGAAGCGTCTCGGCCACAAATCGCCCGTCGGGCTGCACTTTGCCTTCGACTAGGCATTGCGCGCCATCCTTAAACGTATCGGGAAGCGGATCGGTGCCCACGTAGCTGACGGGGAGGGTTTTTCCCTGTTCCACCAGGACGAAATCCACGCGGCCGGAATAGTGCTGGATCGAGCCGTTCTGCACATCTCCGCCTACGCGCAGGCGCTGGTGCAGCGCCGTACCATTCAGCGTGGGAATTTCCGAGATTGTGTGGTAGTACGTCTTGCTTTGCTGCGCGCCGACATAGGCCAGGCAGGAAAGAGTGACGAGAATGATCGCGACTCCAATGCCAAATTTCGCTTTTGCTTTCACGATTGACCCCCTGCTCGCAAATCACGCTGCGTCGATGTAACTTGAATTCTATCATACCCGGAAGAAAGATTTTCGCGAGGGGGCACAGTTGCTACCGCTTTTTGGATCAGGTCCATCCATCCCCGGTCCCCTGTCCCCGGGGACGGCAGAGCTAGTCCCTGGTCCAGGGTCAGGATGGGTCCAATTCCCGCGACTTTTAACATATCGACCAAAGGGGACAGCTCTTGGCCGAGCGGCGCAATGTGTTTTGCCTTGTAATTGAAGCGGATTCGCCCGATCAGCGTCGGCGAGAGACGCGCAATGGTCGTCGCGGGGGGTTCCCCGTTCTCGGGTATCGGACATTCAGAAAGATAAGCCAGGTAGTACCCTCTGTGCTGAAATTCAGCGAGTCTGGCGGCGGCATTCGCAAGAGCGTCCAACTCCGGCGCAACCTTTTCCACGCGCGAGGAAATTTCCAGCGCGTCCAGGAATGGATCGAAGAATTCCTTTGATTCCGCGGGGCCGTAGAAATCGTCTTCCAGGCGAACGGAGGGCGCCAAAGCTACGAAGAGGACGCTGATGTGCACCGGACGAAACCGCGTGGAGAGTTCGAGCCGCCGGAGCCGCTCGGCGATGTGTTCAGGCGACGCGGGAAGACCGCACCCATCGCAAGCAAGACAATTCAGAGATGTTCCCATATACGTTCAGCATCCTACAGCAAATAGCCGGTGAAGGGTTACGGGAATCAGACGAATGCGGAGACCTCGATTTCATGGGCAGATTATTGCGCACGAAAAGGGTGAGTTTGGTAGCGCCAGCGTCTCGCTGGCTACGACTCTCTTTATCGAATTGTAAAAATGCCGGCTAGATACCGACGCTACCAGAGGCGCCGGTACCGGGGGCTCCAAAACCGGCAAGAAGTCGAAGGGCGCGCCGTAATCGGGGACGGTGCGCCCTTCGATGCTCAACTCAGCAGCCTGGGGGTCCAGGGGTGGATTCAGACCGCAGCGTTGAGCAGACTCAAGAAACGGGTCTTCAGGAAAAAACACGGGCGCAGGCAAAAAGTTGCGGATGATGAAATGTCCTGCGTTTAAACAGGGTACCTTACGAAAATCGCTGGGGACACCTGGCGCGTCCTGACGGCAGACCCTACTTGTCCAGCTTGTTTTTGAGGCAATACTTCAGTTCGGGGCTGATCTCGGTAATTTCCATGCCTGCGCTTACCAGAAACTTGCAGCTCAGGAGGTCGTGCGGGCGATCTTCATCGGTGAGTTTGCCGACCACGCGGCAATATTGGCAGTCCTGATTCCAACAGAAACGCCCATAGGGGATTGTTTCCGGGCTGATGTACTGAAAGCAGCGAAGGATCGTGTTCTTTTCGGGGACTTGGAAAGTCTTCCCCATGACCTTGATTTCTACCAAACGCTCATAGGGGCGAAAAACCTGAGTCGTTCCATTGGATGCCGAAGTTTCCGATTCTTGGGGTCCCGTTTGCTTTGACATGAGAGGCCTGTCTCCGTTCACCAAGACTATTACGAGAAGGCACGGCGCAACAATGAGGATGCTGGAAAGTGGTGCGAAACTAGCAACGCTCCATTGCAGCCCGGAAAATGCCGCCCTGAAGGGCAAGTCATTGGCCTCGCCCGTGGGACGCCTGCGATCTTGCGCCGCGTATCGAGCGAAAAAATCGCCGGCGGGACGCCGGCGACACATCCCGACGGATTAGATTTGAGCAGCCTCAAAAAACTGGCCCATGCGACGAAATTTTTCGTAGCGACGATCGAGAAGTTCGGCGATCGGGAAGTGTGTAAGATCGCGAAGCGCGCGGAAGAGAACTCTTTCCAGCAGCGCAGCGGAAGCTTCGTGATCCAGATGCGCGCCGCCTTCCGGCTCGGAAACGATTTCGTCGATAATTCCGAACTCCTTCAGGTCGGTTGGGGTAATCTTCAGCGCTTCGGCAGCGGTTTCCGCTTTGGCCGCATCACGCCACAGAATCGAGGCGCAACCCTCGGGAGAAATGACGGAGTAGACGGAATTCTCGAGCATGTTCACCTGATCGCCGATAGCGATGGCCAGAGCGCCGCCCGAGCCGCCTTCTCCTGTGATGGTCACAATAATGGGAACGGGAAGACGCGCCATTTCGCGCAGATTCCGCGCGATGGCTTCGGCCTGGCCGCGCTCTTCCGCATCGATTCCGGGATAAGCGCCCGGGGTGTCAACGAAGGTGAAAATCGGGCGGCCAAACTTGGCGGCGAGTTGCATGACACGCAGGGCCTTGCGGTATCCCTCGGGCTTGGCCTGGCCGAAATTTTGCGCCACGCGCTGCTTGGTGTCCCGGCCCTTTTGCTGGCCGACGAGCACGACAGGACGTCCATGGAAGCGCGCAAAACCTGTCACCATCGCGGCATCATCTCCGTACGCGCGGTCGCCGTGCAGTTCATGGAAATCTTCAAACAGGATGCGCACGTAGTCCATCATGTAGGGGCGTTGGGGATGGCGCGCCAGGAGGGTCCGCTGCCAGGCGCCCATGTGCTCGTAAAAGTCAGCCCGCAATTGCGCGACTTCGCCGCGCAGGCGGTCCAAGTCAACGGAAGGAACTTCCGGCCTGGTCATGCGCTGCAGGTCGGCTAATTCCCGCTCCAGCTTGGCAATTTCTTCTTTACGAGATCCTCGGGCCATAAATTTTAGGAATGCGATTGCGATCTATCCCATGATTCCATGAAAGCGTATCGCGCTCGACGCTCCAGGGGCCAAAGCCCAGTTTATCCTGCCGATTCTATGTCGCGGCTGAAGCCGCGACCCACAAAACACATTTATTAGCCGACTCCTACGCGCGCGCTTCGAGCTGCACTGCATCGTCGCCGCACAGGCGGCAGACTTCCCGCACGAGTTCCTGATCCGCCCGCACGCGCTGATCGGCGCGGAGCGTGGCTACCGCGCCTTCTGGCGAAACCAGATCAAACGCGACCGAGCACGAACCGGGCTTGTTCGCGAACAGCTCCTTCAGTTCATCAAGCACTCCGGCATCGACCGTCTCCAGATTTACCCGGACGCGCATCACGCTGGGAGGGCGCTGCCCGATGTCTTCGAGTTTCCGCGCGTCCATGACCGCGAGGCGCGTTCCGGCCTCTTCCACGTTGACTCGGCCTTTCAGAAGCAAAGGCGCATTGCACTTAAACACGGCTTCGAGTCGCCCAAACGATTCCGGAAAGGCCAGAATTTCGAGCACTCCGGTCATGTCCTGCAGCGTGAGAATTCCCCAGCGCTCTCCTTTGCGCGAACGCATGCTGCGCATGGCCACCACGATGCCCGCGACGGTGATCTCTTCGCCGCTGCGCCGCCCCTCTACGCCAGCGAGATCAATGGCCCCGAGCTCCGCAAGCCTGGACACGTATTTCGAGAGCGGGTGGCCGGAAATATAAAAGCCCACCGTGGCAAATTCCGCAGCGAGCGTTTCGTGTTCGGGCCATTCTTCGAGGTCGGGCAGGGGTTCCTCGGGGGGTTCGGCGGCCGCCGAAGCGCCGCCAAAAAGGCCGTGCTGGCCGCTGGTTTTTTCGCGCTGGCGGCGCTGCGCCTTTTCCATGGAGCGGTCAATGACCGCGAACATTTGCGACCGGCGCGATCCGAGCGAATCCATGGCGCCCGATTTGATCAGGCTTTCGAGGACTCGCTTGTTCAAGAGCCGCGTATCAATGTGATCGCAGAATTGGTAGATCGAAATAAAGCGCCTGAGTTCCGCGCGCGCGTCGAGAATTCCCTTGACCGTGTTTTCTCCGACATTCTTAATGGCCCGGAGCCCGAAGCGGATGGCTTCGCCGACCGGAGTGAAATCGAGATCGCTTGAATTGACATCGGGTGGGAGGACCGTAATGCCCATGCCGCGCGCCTCGTTGATGTACTTCACCACTTTTTCGGTGTTGCCGGTTTCCGACGTAAGCAGCGCGGCCATGAATTCGACGGGATAGTGCGTCTTCAGATACGCGGTCTGATAGGCGAGCAAGGCGTACGCGCACGAGTGCGACTTATTGAAGCCATATCCGGCGAATTCCGCCATCAGGTCGAAGATCTTTTCGGCCTTTTTCGCCGGAACTTTTCGCGTGGCGCATCCGCCCAGGAATTTTTCCCGCTGCGCCGCCATTTCAGCGTGATTCTTTTTGCCCATGGCGCGGCGCAGAATGTCGGCTTCGCCGAGCGAAAAACCGGCCAGGCGGTTGGCGATCTGCATCACCTGCTCCTGATACAGAATCACGCCGTAGGTTTCTTCGAGAATTTCTTTCAGCTCGGGCAGGTCGTAGGCGACTTTCTTTTTTCCGTGCTTGCGGTTGATGAAGTCGTCGATCATGCCGCCCTGGATGGGGCCGGGGCGGTACAGCGCGTTGAGAGCGGTGAGATCCTCGAGGCGCGTGGGCTGGTAGCGGCGCAAAATGTCCCGCATGCCGTGCGATTCAAATTGAAAAATCGCGGTCGTTTCCCCGCTGGCGAAAAGTTTGTAAGTGGCGGCGTCATCCAAAGGCAGCGTGCTCAGATCGATGCGCGCGGCGCGATTCTGCACGATCATGCGCACGGTGTCGTCCAGGACGGTGAGCGTTGTGAGGCCCAGGAAATCCATCTTGAGCAGACCGATGTGTTCGAGGCCCTTCATGTCGTACTGCGTTGTGATTTCATCCCGGTTGGACTTGTACAGGGGAACGATGTTGGTCAGCGGCTCGGGCGAGATCACCACACCCGCGGCGTGCGTGGACGCGTGCCGCGCGAGGCCCTCCAGTCGCCTGGCCACTTGCATCAGATCCGTGTAGCGAGCGTCGCCGTCGATCAAGCTCTTGAGTTGCGGCGCCTGTTTCAAGGCTTCATCCAGCGTGATGTTGAGCTGCGCCGGGACGAGTTTCGCGATTCGATCCACTTCTCCGTAAGGCAAGTCCATGGCGCGGCCAACATCTTTAATCGCCGCTTTCGCCGCCATGGTTCCGAAGGTGATGATCTGCGCCACGTTGGAACGGCCGTACTTTCCCGTGACGTATTCAATCACTTCGCTCCGGCGGCGCATGCAGAAGTCGATATCGATATCTGGCATGGAGACGCGTTCCGGATTGAGGAAGCGCTCGAACAGCAAATCATATTGCAGTGGATCGACGTCCGTGATCCGCAGCGCGTAACTCACCAGACTGCCTGCCGCGGAACCGCGCCCCGGCCCCACCGGAATTCCCTGCGCCCTGGCATGATGAATAAAATCCCAGACGATCAGGAAATATCCGGCGTAGCGCATCTGCTGGATCATCCGGATTTCATTGGTCAGGCGCGATTCGTATTCGGCCAGCGTCTTGCGGAGCAAGCCGGCCTTGGCGCGCGCCTCGAGGACCGGCAAGCGGGATGCGAAACCTTCGCGGGAGACGGCCTCGAAATAACTGTCCACCGTGTGCCCTTCGGGAACCTGGAAGTCCGGAAAGGAATTTTGCACGGCGTCGATCTTTACGTTGCAGCGCTCCGCGATGGCCACCGTGCGTTCGAGCGCCTGGGGAATTTCGCCAAACAGCTGCGCCATCTCTTCGGCGGTTTTGAAAAAGAATTGGTCGGTGGCGAATTTCATGCGGTGCGTGTCGCTCATGGTCTTGCCGGTCTGGATGCAGAGCAACACTTCCTGCGCATGGGCGTCGGTATGCTGCAGATAGTGGCAATCGTTTGTGGCGACTAGCGGGATGCCGGTTTCTCGCGAGAGGCTCACGATTTTCGGGTTGACGCGCTTTTCGATCTCCAGGCCCTGGTCCTGAATTTCGAGGAAGAAGTTCCCCTTCCCGAAAATGTCGCGCAGGCGGTAAGCGGCCTCGCGGGCCTCGTCCGGCCGCTCTTCCACCAGATTTTCGGTGACCGCGCCGCGCAGGCACGCCGACAGAGCGATCAAGCCACTGCTGTGTTTTGCCAGCAGGTCGTAATCGATTCTGGGTTTGTAGTAGAAACCTTCCAGGAATCCCGCTGAGACGAGTTGGATCAGGTTCCGGTAGCCTTCGGAATTTTCGCAGAGCAGAACAAGATGGTTGCTACCGCGCTGGCCCGGCTCCGACGCTGCCGGGTTGGCGTGACCGTTGGCGGCATCGCGCTGCGGCGTTTCTCCGCGATCGTGCCGGCTTCCCTTGGCGACATACACCTCGCAGCCGATGATCGGCTTCACGCCGCGCGTCTTGGCCGCGTGGTAAAACGATTCCGCCGCAAAAAGATTTCCGTGATCGGTGACAGCCACGGCCGGCATCTTGCGGCGCGCGGCTTCATCGACGACTTCCTCGAGGTCGCACGCGCCATCCAGCAAGCTGTAATCCGTGTGCAGATGCAGGTGAACGAATCTGGGAGTTTCCATGCCGAACGCTATTCTAATCTCGCGCGCGAGTTTTGGCTACGGCGCGATTTCGTGGAATACGATTCAGAGTTTGTGCTGCAACTCGAGCTTGAACAGGGCAGTGGCGGAAGCCTCGTTATTTTGCGGACTTTACGGCACGGCTGAAGCTGTGCCCCACAAAGATTTGGAAGTTGCCACATGGACTCATCAGCCTGTTGGGTTTCGGCTGATTGCCCGGAATCAAGCGCAACAGGCTGAAGCCCGCGAGCATCGTCCGCCGATTCCGTGTTCCGAAGGTGCAAGGCGTCGTGAAGTTTTCGGAGTCGCTTGACCGGGTGTGGTTTAACGACGAGACCTTGCGGCCTTATAACGGTTCACGTTATTTATTCGGGAGTGAAGTCCAATCTTGAACGAGGCCAAAACTCGGGAACCAAAGAGATTGGGGGAGAAGGGCGTTAGCCCTTCTCCCCCAAACGAGTCACTTCTGAGATTTACTGGCCGATGGGAGTCGTATCGGCGGCGCCGATCGAGGGGACCTTGCCATCCGAGGTCTGGTAGATCACGCCACTCTGGTCGGTCATAAAATACCGCTGACCGGTCGAGGTGGACTGGGGTGAGGCAAGAATTGTGTACTGCGTGACTGGCGTAGCGGCAACCGGCGCGTAGCTGAAAACATATCCGCTCTTTTTCGGAGTGGCCGCGCCGAGCAAGCTGTCAACCAAGTCTGCTGAGGCGGAGCTAGGGGTCGTTCCTCCACCACTCAGCGGCCCAAGTTGCGCCAGGTTCGTGGCTGGGTCGGTAGAATATGTGGTCTGGTACGCCACGATGGAAGTGTTATAAGTGCGGAGCGAAGCAACGGCTGAGGCTTCATTGGCCGCCATCTTCGCACGCAGTAAGTTCGGGATTGCAATGGCCGCGATGATCAGAATGATCGCGACGACGATCAGCAACTCTATCAGCGAGAAACCCTTCTGGTTATTTTTCATAAAATCTCCTCTATCAAATTTTTTAGAATCTCTCTCCAGCCGCGCTAACATAAATGCAAGCGCCATGCCAAGCTCACCCGGCAAGACCGTCCCCGCCGTGAAAGGGACGTATCTATAACAACCATAAGCAGTTAATGTAGTCAAAAAGCCCACAAAAAGAGGAAAGACTCCAGTCATTAGCATTTCTCAATGCGGGGAAGTGTAGTCGTGGCGTACAGTCATGCGCCACATGAACAGTTCCAAAAGCCTTGTGACTCTAGTGACATTTCAAGGTAGGAGAAGCAGGGTGGAAAGTCGAAACGGCAGGCAATTTCAATCTGCGGACACTCTTTAGCCCTAGCCGACGATTGCTAACCCGATCAGGCGTCCTTCGAGGCCCTTGGGGCGACCAGCTTGGATGCTTCATTCTCGGATTCTTCGTCCTGGAGACTCTGATCCACCGTATTTTTCTTGAGCAGTTGATATAGGTAGGTTCGGCTGATTCCCAGGATTTCCGCGGCGCGGGCCTTGTTTCCGCCGACGCGTGCCAGAACGCGCTGAGCATGCACCTGGGCGAGTTGGTCCATCGACAGTTGCTCGTCACTTTCAGCCTTCGCTGATGACGGCAGAGTCTGAATTCGCTCCGGCAGGTCTCGCACATCAATCACCTCGGACGCAGCCATCATGCAGGCGTGACCGATGACGTTCTCAAGCTCACGAACGTTCCCCGGCCATGAATACCGGGACATCAATGTCTGGGCGCGCCGCGTGAGGCCTGCTAACGGCTTCTTGTATTGCGCGGCGAAACTTTTCAAGAAATGCCTCTGGAGCAGAGGAAGGTCCTCGCGCCGTTCCGCAAGCGACGGCACCTTCAGTTCGACCATGCAGAGCCGGAAATAGAGATCCTCTCGAAACCTGCCCTGACTCACCATTTCTGGAAGGTCCCGGTTTGTCGCGGCCACCACTCGAACATTTACTTTGCGAACGACCGGCGATCCCACTCGCTGCAACTCCTGGTTCTGCAGGACGCGCAGCAGTTTGGCCTGCAGAGGCAAGGGGGTTTCACCGATTTCGTCGAGCATCGCGGTGCCCCCGTCGGCATATTCAAAAATCCCGACTTTGTCCTGAAGCGCGCCTGTAAAAGCGCCCTTCACATGGCCGAACAATTCGCTCTCGGCAAGCGCCTCCGAAATCGAAGAGCAGTTCAAGGCCACAAAATTTCCCTTATGTCCGGGGCTTAAGCGGTGCAGAGCTTTGGCTACCAGTTCCTTGCCGACTCCGGTCGGCCCGGTGATCAGGACACTGCGGAAATGCGGGGCAATGCGATGGATCTGAGAGAAGAGCTCCAGCATGAGAGGGCTGCGGCCGATCATTCCATCGAACTCGAAATTCTCGAGAAGTTCATTCTCCAGCTTTAAACTGCGCTGGCGGTGCTTGGATACTTCCTTGATCTGATTGATTTTCTCCCGCAGCTTGTCCGGAGAACAGGGCTTGGGAAAATAGTCGGCGGCTCCTTTTTGAATCGCCTCCACCGCTGATTCCGTAGAATAGAATCCCGTCATCAATATGACGTCAATTCCCGGATCGAATTCCAGAATTTTTTGAAGAACCTCCATCCCCTGCACCCCCGGCATCACCAGGTCGAGAAGAACGATTTGCGGGCGTATTTGATGGATAAGGTCCAGGCCGCTCTGCGCGTCCGACGCGGAATGAATTTCAAGACCTTCGTTGGCCAAAACGAAGCGCACGAACTTGATGTTCGCGGGATCGTCGTCAATAACTGCGAGTATCATGTCTGAGCGGCGCCTTCACCTTATACTTGTTTCGTTTACCGCGCTTCCGATCGTCGAGTTTCCGGGAATGCCAATGGCCGCGTCTTCGATGCGCTGTATGAGTTCGTCTTGAGTAAAGGGCTTGCGAAGGATCGATATTCCAGCTCTGGTGTTCCCACGCTTCTCAATTACACCATCGGGATAGCCAGACATATACAAGATTCTCATTTCCGGATGCTGGGGTGACAACGTCTCAGCCAAGGCCCACCCACTCATTCCGGGCATGATCACATCCGTTAAGAGCAAATCAATGGGCGAATCGGTTTGTTTTGCGATTTCGATGGCATGAGAAGCGTCTTCCGCTTCCAGAACCATGTGACCCATTTCCAGAAGCATATTGCGAGTCAACTTGCGCAGGGCTCGCTCATCTTCCACCAGCAGGACGGTCCAATGCGCCGGGAGAATTTTCGCCGCAGGATCGATCGCCTGGGTCTTTTCAACGGAATCCAGGACCCGCGGGAGATAAACCTTGAACGTGGTGCCTTTGCCGGGCGCGCTGTCAACCGAGATGTAACCGCCGCTCTGCTTGACCACTCCGTAGACCGTCGCCAACCCCAGTCCTGTGCCCTGCCCCTTGGTAGTAAAGAACGGTTCAAAGATGTGGGATTGCAACTCGGCGTCCATCCCGCAGCCCGTATCTTTTACGCTTAACATGATGTAAGGGCCGGGCGCGGTGCAGGCATGAACAGTCGGACTTGTTTCGTCCAGTTCAGCCTCCGCCAATTCGATGCTAACTTTCCCGCCTTCCGGCATGGCTTCCCGCGCGTTGACGGCCAGGTTTAAGATCACTCGTTCGATCTGGCATCGGTCCGCTTTCACCGACCCGATTTTCGGTGTTGGAGCAATTTCAAGTTCGATGTCCTCGCCGATCAAGCGTTCCAGCATTTTAGCGGCTTCGGACACAATTTGTGTTAAGTCGAGGATTTGCGATTCAAACACTTGTTTCCGGCTGAAGGCCAGGAGCTGTTGCGTAAGTGTGGCTGCTCGTTTCCCGGCATTCTGAATTTCGTCAACCGCCTCGCGGTAGGGGTCGTCCGGGGGAATGTGCTTCTGCAGTTCCCCGGAATAACCCAGGATCACGTTCAAGAGATTATTGAAGTCATGAGCAATTCCGCCCGAAAGCTTTCCGATGGCTTCGAGTTTTTGAGAAAGCACAAGCTGCTTTTCCAGATCTTTGCGCTCCGTTACGTCCCGATTCACAATCACCAGCTTCTCGACTTCCCCGCTGCTATTCCTGACCACACTGGCCGTGGATTCCAGCTGCACCCAACGTCCGTCTTTGTGGCGGATGCGATATTCGATGCCTCGCCCCGTTCCTGAGCGCTTGGCTTCATTGGCGGCCTCTATCACTTTTTGGCGGTCGTCCGGGTGAATTTGCTCGATGCCTTTGGTTTGCCTCAACTCCTCCGGAGAGTATCCAAGAAGTCTTTGGTAAGAGGGGCTGTTGTACAGGCGGTTGCCGCTCCCATCCACCACTGCGATCATGTCCGCCGCGTTTTCGGTGATCAGCCGGAAGAGTTCCTCGCGCTCCGCAATCTGTTTGCGAACCCGGGAGAGCTGCACTTGCTGGAATATGACGTAGAGATCGAAAACCAGGATCAAAGCCACCAGCGCACGCACGGCCAGGCTGGTATCGAGCGAGTAAGGCGCCAGCCCCGGAATAATTTCCGGCAGCACGACAGACACAATCCCCAATGTCAAGATCAGGGAAACGAACATGCCCGTCGAAGACAGCCACCACTGGCGGCGCTCAATACTGCGCCAGTTTTCAGGGCCAGAACCTGAAGGGCGCTTGCGTTTTGAAGGGAACGACATCATCGTGGATTCACGGGGCGTGAGTCTGGAATGCGGAAACTCGGCATCAGCAATTGTCCAACAATTTGGACTACCCGCGATTCGACATTCGCAATGGCGTGTCTTTGAAGTTATCGGACAAATGGCGGGCTTCTGTAGTCGGTAGGCGTGGTGTCCCGCTAGGCTTTCGGCAGCGGGCGCTTCAGCACGTCTCCCTGATCCGAAAGCAAGCGCGGCAGGCAGATCCCTCTTCAATTTACTTTTTCTTCGATTTTGTTTTGGGTTTCGGTTTCGGCTTTGACGCAGGAGACGATCTCCCCGGCGCCGGGCGGTGCGGCTGTATTTTTGCAGGTGGCGCTGGGGCAGGCGCGGCTGCCTCCGGCTTGGGAGCTGCTTCTCCTTTCTTCTTCGGCTTTTCCGGTTTTTTCTTTTCTTCCACCTTCTTGGGGGGTTCCTTGATGCCGGCAAGTTTTCGCAAGATCTTGGCGTGCTCCTCGGGCTTGCGCGCGCGCCCCAGGAGCTGCAACTGGAAGAAATCTTCCAATACTTTATCGAACTTCGGGCCGCGCTGCACTCCGAGCACCTCCAGCTCCGCTGCCACGCCGGGCAGCGCCTGGCGGAGGGGCTTCCACTTGCTGAAATAGGTGCGAATTTTTCCGACGGCTTTTCCGTTGTTCGATTCGGCGAGTATGTAAGCCAGCAATTCCAGCGGCGCTTTTTCCAGGAACGCATAGGCGTCGCGCGCGGCCGCGGTCTTGGAGCCCGAGAGGAGCTTCACAATTTTCAGCGCTTCCGGTTCCACCTCCTGCACCGCGCGCAATTCCGAGGGCGCCAGCGACATCCGGCCGAGCACGGATTTTCGCTCGTTGTCCTTCAACCGGCCGAGGATGGCCACCGTGACTGGAGCAAACAGGCGCGGGCGCAGTCCCGACGAGACCAGATCTTCCCGAACGCGAAAGATCCGGTTGATCGCGTCATAATCAGGGTGCCGCTTGGCCAGCGTTGGGTGCACGATGCGCAACAGCCCGTGAGATTCCCAGGACTTCAGGACCGCGGCCGGCTTCTCTTCTCGGCCCACTTGGCGAAACTCGCTCCCGGCGTCATGCTCGGAGATTGTCTCTTCCAGTTCGCGCTCGATCGCCAGGCTGAACCACTCCTTAGTGCGGGATTCCATCTTGAAGCCCATGCGGGCCTCATACCGCAGCGCGCGCAACAGACGCACAGGCTGGTTCGTAAAACTGTGAATGGAAAGCGCGCGAATCTCGTGCCTTTCCAGATCGGCGAGGCCATTGGTGGGATCGAGCAGCAAGCCGCGCGAATTTGGATTCAAGGAAATCGCGATCGCATTGATGGAGAAATCGCGGCGCCGCAGATCCTCCATGATTGTTGAAAATCGCGTCTCCGGTTTCGCTCCTGGACGCGCGTAAATATCCTCGCGCGCAGCCGAAATGCTCGCATCCACATCCCCGGAAAGAACCAATTCCGTGGCTCGCAGCGAATCGTCTTCCCGCGTCACTCTCGCTCCGCCCTTTTCCAGCTCGCGGACGATGCGCGACGGGTTCCCCTCGATGGTGAAGTCCAAATCGCGGATAGACATTCCGGAGACCACGTCGCGCACGGCGCCGCCGGCGAGATAAAGATTGGCCTCGGACTCGCTGGCGAGTTCCTGGATGCGCACCATAGCGGCGCGCTGCTCCGGGGAGAGCCGGCTTTCGAGTTGGAACATGTAATCAGGCATGCGTATACCGTCCTCGGCCGGAGACGCCCCTGTTTTCTTTGCGTCCCCGCACCCGATCGGATTTATAGCTCCGCGGGTACGATCCCGCGGACAGGCCGCTCAGCGTCACGCACGAGGGTGATGCGCTTTATAAATTTGCTTCAAGCGCTCCTCGACCACGTGCGTGTAAATCTGAGTCGTGGAAATATCCGCGTGGCCCAGCATGAGCTGGACCGAGCGGAGGTCCGCACCCCGTTCGAGAAGGTGCGTGGCAAAACTGTGGCGCAGCTTGTGTGGCGTGAGACGCCCGCGCAGGCCCAGGCGCACTCCGTAATCGTGCAGGATCTTCCAAATCCCGACGCGGCTGAGTCTCCTGCCAATCTTAGTCAGCAAGAGGACTTGATTGTGCGGCGGAGGGCTCGAGGGCCTGGCAAATTTCGGACGCCCTTGCGCCAGGTATTGCTCGACGGCTTCGATGGCCTTGCGCCCGATGGGCACAAGGCGCTCCTTGTCTCCCTTGCCGATGCACCGTACGCAGCCGATGCGCATGTCAATGTCGGAGATGCGCAGATTCAGCAATTCGGAAACGCGCAGTCCCGTGGAATACAAAACCTCCAGCATGGCCCGGTCCCGCAATCCGATCGGGGTCGCCAGGTTGGGAGCTTCCAACAACTTGTTAATTTCATCGACCCGGAGATACGTCGGCAAACTGCTACGGATTTTCGGCGACTCCAGGTTTTCCGTCGGGTCGTTAACCACCGTGCCTTCCATCATCGCGAATTTGTATATTCCCCGGAGCGAAACCAGATACCGCGCCACGGAGCGGCTGTCCAGTTTTTCCTTATACAAACTGGAGAGGAAATCGACCACGTCTTCCCGGGTGACATCTTCCAGCCGCTGTTTGTGCCGCTTGCGCAGGAATTCCGCGAACCTCTTGAGGTCCCGGCCGTAGGCCAGGATCGTATTCTGCGCGAGGCCCTTTTCCACGCGCAAATAGCTCAGAAAAACATGGATGGTCGATTCCATGACTGTCTATCCTACGATTCCCTGCTTCCCTGTCTCTGTTCCGCCCGAATGAAAGGCGATGCCGTACACCTCGCTGATCTCGCCGCAGCGCAAGGCCCAGGCGAGTCCCAGATACGTCAGCGTCGCCGAGCCGATCAACGCTATAAAAACGAGCAGGCGCGGCAGAAAGTGCTCGATGCTGTCAAACTGCGAATAGCGCAGCGTGCCCCAGCAGACCACCCCCATGGCGCTCGCGCAAACGGCTATTTTTGCGAGGGACGCGGCGATGTCGCGGGTTCCCAGCCGGCCAAATCGCAATCGGAAAATAACAAACAAAGCGAAAACATTGAAATAAGCCGCCAGGGCGCTGGCCAACGCGGGACCGCCGTTCTTCAGTTTCGGAAAAAAATAAAAAAGAAAAATCACATTGAGCAGGATATTTGCAAGCATTGCCAGCACAGCCACGCGCACCGGAGTCCGCATGTCCTGCGTCGAATAAAACGCAGGCACGATCAACTTGACTGCCGCGAAAGCCGGCAGACCCATCGAATAATACAGCAGCGCGCGCGCCGTCAGGCGCGTGGATTCGGCCACGAACCGGCCATGCTGGAATAGAACCTGCACGATCGGCTCGCGCAGGATCACCAGACCGACGGCCGCTGGAATGGTGATAAAAGAAACGATGCGCAGAGAAAAAAGAAATGTCTTCTTCATTCCCTCGTGATCCCCGGCCGAAGCTTGATGCGCCATCATCGGCAGAATGGCCGTGGCCACGGCGATGGCGTATCCCCCCAGAACGAGTTCGGTCACCCGGTCCGCTACGTAAAGTGAGACCAGGCTCCCCTCAGGCATCACCTTGGCATTGGCAAAAATCGTATCCACCAGCAGGTTAATCTGCGCGATCCCGATTCCTATAAAGCCCGGGACCATGAGCCGCGCCACGCGCCGAACTCCCGGATCCGTGAACGATATTCCAAACTTGAAGCTCATTCCTCGCTTGACTAATGGAGGAACCTGCAAGAAAAACTGAAAGATTCCGCCCACCAGTACGCCGACGGCCAGTGCTGCAGCAGGGCTCGAAAAATACTTCCAGACTGCGGCTACTGAAAACACAATAAAAGAGATATTGAGCAGTATCGGCGTGGCGGCGGGCAGGCCAAAGATATGAAAACAGTTCAAGATGGCCATAGCCATCGCCGCCATCCCGATGAAAAGGATATAAGGGAAGATCAAGCGATTCAGATAGATAGCTTCCACTTCATTTTGGTTTGTCCCGAACATGGAGAAGAACCGGACAAATAGGGGTGAAAAAATGACCCCCAGGACAGTCATTACCGATAAAATCACGCAAAACGTCCAAAACAAACGGTTTGCGAACGCCCAGGTCTCTTCCCGAGTGCGATTCCTCATATAATCGGTGAAAACCGGAATGAAGGAAGCCGTCATGGAACCTTCCCCAACCAGGCGCCGGAGCACATTGGGGATCCGGTAGGCCAGCACAAAGGAATCTGCCAGGCCTGTGGTGCCCAAGAGAAGGGTTAACCGCTGATCACGGACATATCCGAGAATCCGACTGACCACCGTGATGATGCTGATAATGGAAGCAGATTTGAGGATCTGCCGTTTATGGGTGACGGTTTCAGTCAAAAGATCGAGGCCCCCAGTCTAGCCTCTGCCTAACCCTTTGAAAAATATACACTTGACAGCAAAAGATCGCTTAACATAACATAGTTGGGCCTGACTCGCAAGACCCGCGATTCGGGTCAGCATCCGTGAAAGCACGAACTCCAACCACTACGCACAAGAAAGTCGTCGTGCGATTCCTCGATCGCAGGGTCCTGCGCGGTTACTTGAACCCCGGCAAACTCGGCGAAACGGAAACACTCGAGTTGCTTACTCCGGAAGGCGAACAGCGAAATTTCGCGGTGAAAGAAGTTCGCAGTATTTATTTTGTCCGCGAATTCGCCGATGATTTTGAGCCCGAGCGCAAAGTATTTCTCTCTAGGCCCAAACTGGACGGATTGTGGGTCCGCCTGAAGTTCCGCGACGAAGACACGATTGAGGGCGTGGTCCCCAATGATTTGCTCTCCCTGCTGGATCGCGGCGTGCAGATTACGCCGCCCGATTTGCACGGCATCACGCTGCGAATTTTCATCCCGCGCACCGCGCTGACGGAAATGACGGTGCTCGGGGTTGTGGGAATTGCGCGCCGCAAGCCTGCCGCGCCGCCTCAGCCCGGATTATTCAATGAGTAATTGCGGCCCCGAAAATTTCTTCCCATCATTTTAGCTTTTCAGGTTTCGGTCGCGCGACGTTTAACGGAGAGGAATATCGCCCTCCCTTTGGAATGATGTAGAGTGAGCGGCGGGGCTGCTTGTTTTTCGGAGCCTACGAAGCGGATTTTTGAGGAGAGCGAGACATGAAACTCGGCGAACTGGCCGCGCGTTTGGGCTGCAAGCTGGAAGGCGACGGAAACGTGGAAGTTCGCGGCGTTGCGGGAATAGAGAGCGCGCAGGCCGGCGAAGTTACGTTTCTCACGAATCCGAAATACTCCCGGGAGCTGACCAGGACGCTCGCAACGGCCGTATTTTTGAACGAAAAAGTGGTCCTCAAACGCGGTCCCGGATTGCCGCCTCTCGCCGCCCTTCGCTCGCAGAACCCCTACTTCGATTTTGCGCGGGCGATTGAACTGTTTTGCGCGCCTGCGGCTTATCCCGCGGGCACTCATCCCACCGCCGTGGTGGCGAAATCGGCGAAGATCGGCGAGGGGGCGCACATCGGCCCGCACTGTTTTGTGGATGAAGGCGTGGAAATCGGGCGGCGCGCGGTGTTGCACAGCCTGGTGACGATCTACCGGAACACGCGCATCGGCGATGACTTCCTCGCGCATTCGCAAACGGTGGTGAGGGAAAGATGCACCATCGGCAACCGGGTGATCCTGCAGAATGGTGCGGTCGTGGGCGGAGACGGGTTTGGTTTCGCAAAACGCCCGGATGGGCGATGGCACAAAATTATGCAGAATTCGCCCGTGGTCATCGAGGATGACGTCGAAATCCAATCCAATTCCTGCATCGACCGCGCGACCGTCGGAGAGACGCGCATTCGCCGCGGGGCGAAGATTGACGACCTCGTGCTCGTCGGCCATGCCTGCGATGTCGGCGAGGATACGATTTTGTGCGGGCAGGTCGGCCTCGCCGGATCCACGCGCGTCGGAAACGGCTGCATCCTGGCGGGACAAGTGGGTTCGGCGGGACACCTCGACATCGGCCACGGCGCTACGGTCACTTCGCAAAGCGGGGTCCCATCGGACGTTCCCCCCGGAGCGCTGTATTCCGGCTATCCCGCCATGGAAAATAAGCTGTGGCTGAAGGTGATGGCGACGCTGAAGAACTTGCCGGAAATGCAGAAGACGGTGCGCCGGCTGGCCAGGAAATCGAAAAGGAAGTAAACAGGCAAGCAGTCAGGCGCGACGGAATTGCGATTCATCCAGCGGGCTGTTGATCATCGGGAAGTTGCGCCGCAACTGCGTCGTGCACTCGTTGCGCAAGCTCATCGCGCTGCTCGACCGTATACCCCGAGGCATCGATCGGCTTTCCAAATCGCACCGTTACCTTACCCGGCCGGATGATCAGCGAATTTTTCTTCATGATGCGATGCGCTCCGGAACAGGCCACCGGCACAATCGGAATGCCCGCTTCGATGGCGATGGCGAAGGAGCCCTTCTTGAATCGGTGCAGGCGCCCATCCGGGCTGCGAGTTCCTTCGGGGTAAACCAGAAATGAAAATCCTTCGCGGATATATTCCACGGCTTGTTTGACGCTTGCGAGCGCAGCGTCTCGATTTTCCCGTTCCACGGGAACAAATTTCGCCAGGCGAAATGCCGCGCCGACAATGGGAATGTCAAACAGCGACTTCCTTCCGAGTATGGCGATGCGCCGGGGAATGGCGCCCACAATGGCCGGAGCATCGGCGTTGCTGGTGTGATTGGCGGCAAACAGACAAACGCCCGGAGGAATATTTTCCCGGCCTTCCACGGTCACTTTCTCTCCGGCAATACGCGTGACGATGACTACCATTTTCACGCCGGTCCAGTACATTAGAGTGGCCGACTTGGTCACCAGCGTCAACAAGATCAGAGGAGGCCCAAGCACCAGAGTGCAGAGCCCCATGCAAAACGCGACAAAGGCTGTGCGTATCATGTCAAGGGGTGGTGACGCCGCGCAGGATGCCGTCTCGGACGCGACGTTGCCTTTCCGTCGGGGACGCTATTTCCGTAATCTGGTAAGCCGCATCGTTTTGCCGCCCGAGCGGAAAGGAGAACTCCCTTTCTTCTCTGCCCCGCTGGATCTTTACGGTAACGCGTTCCTCGGGCTGATGATCGCGAAGCCAGCGCTCCGGAGCGCGGGGGAATGACTCGCCGTTCAAGGCGATCAGGACATCTCCCTCTTTCAGGCCCGCTGCACTGGCCCCGCTTTCCCGATCCAGGTAGGCAATGCTCGCGGAGTTGGCGCTGTCGCGATAGACTGAAAAGCCCAGCGCGGCGCGATGCTGGCTGGTATCGCGAAGCATCCATCCGGCGCGTCCCAGGAAATCCGTGTAAGGGATCTCGTCGGATCCGGATACATAGCGCCTGAAAAAATCTTTCAGGTCCGCGTCCGCCGACGGCGCCTTCTTGCGAATGACGTCTTCCATGGCCACGCGCAACCCCTCGCTTTCATTATAGAAGCGGCCCGCTTTGGCGTATTCCTCATTGAGCGAGCGCACGACATCGTCGAGGCCGGCCCGGTTGTCGGTCCGTTCGCGGATCAAAATATCCAGCAGGACGCCCACAATTTGGCCCTTGTTGTAATACGAAATGCTTTCCTCAGGGCGCATGTACAGGGGGTATTTTTCATACCAGGCGTCGAGGCTGGATTGTTCGACGCTTTGCCAGCGGTGCGCGGGACGCGCTTGCAGTTCCGCGATTTGCTCTGCCAGGTTGGCGTAAAATTGCGGCGTGGACCACAGCCCGGTGCGCTCGAGCGCGTAGGCGCCGTACGTATTGGTCACGCCTTCGGCGAACCACAGCGAGCGCGTCCACATCTCCCGGGAGTAATCCACCGGCTCAAGGGACTGCGGACGAATGCGCTTTACGTTCCAGGCGTGAAAAAATTCATGCGCCGCATAGCTGGGCAATTGCGCGGGGACGTCGGCGGAAATGGCCGTGCAATTCATGTGCTCCATCCCGCCCCCGCCGAAATTGTTTCCCACATGAAACAGGAAAAGGTACTCTCGAAACGGCGCTCCCCCCATCAACGAAACTTCATAATCCACAATGCGCTTTATGGACTCCACCAGCCGCGAGCGGTCGCCGGGGTCGCCGTGAATGACGATGCGAATTGGCCTTCCACCGGCCTCCATGCGGTACTCGTCGAAATGGCCGATTTCCACGGGCGCGTCCACAAGGGCGTCGTAGTTCGAAGCAATCCAAGCATTCGTGAGTTGGCGCCCCGCCGCAGGAAGGGCGGGATCCAACTCTACCGCGACATGCCAGCCCTCCGGCACGTCATCAAACGCCACTTTGGTGTCCTCGGCTCGCCGATCCGGGACGTACAACAGCACCATGGCGAAATTAAGAAACGCATGATCCGGGTTTAATTGCGACGCAAAGGGCCCTGGTTCATCCCAGAAGATGGGGTAGGTCACTGTGACGATTCCGTTTCCCGACACGCTCCAGGTTTGCTTATCGAGCTTTCGCAGCGGGAGCGGATGTCCCTCCTCATCCTTCGCCGTCACCTGCATCATGTGCGAGGAAAAATCGCGAAGCTGATAGAGAGCGTTCCAGGCGGGCATCTGCAGCGTCACTTGATCGCGCACGTTGGGAATGCGCATCGTCACTGCAAAGATGTGCCTCTCGGGGTGAGAGATGGAAACCGAATAATCGATGGTGGCGTGGGCGGGAGTCGCAAAGTAGAAAACGGCCGCCACAATCGTGGCGCGCAACCAGATGCGAGGGCGCGAATTCATGCTTTGAATTTCCCCGCCGGGACGCCTCGTTCCTGCAACTTGCCGAGCAATTTGCCGCAAAGCCCGTCAAAGCTGCCGTTGGACATCACCAGTACGAGATCGCCGGGCCGAGTTTCCACAGCGAGAAATTCCGCAATCTCTTCTGCCGAGTCAAAGCCCTCCGCATTTTGTCCGGCGGCGCGGATTGCCTCCAGAACGCGGGCGGGCGACATTCTCTCTTCATCGCTGAGAAGGTTTGCGCGGTTCACCGCCCCAAGGACGGCCGCATCCGCGCTCGCGAGGGAAGCGGCCAGATCGTTTTCGAATACCCTGCGCCGCATGGTGTTCGAACGCGGCTCGAACACGGCCCACAATTTGCGGCCGGGCCAGCGATGGCGCGCCGCGTCGATGGTCGCGCGAATCGCCGTGGGGTGGTGCGCAAAATCGTCGACCACCAGAACGCCGGAGGACTCCCCTTTCACTTCCAGACGCCGCAGGACGCCGCGAAACGCGGCCATGGCCCCGGCGACAGCCTCGCCGCTGACGCCGCGGCCGTGGGCGATGGCGATAGCCGCAACCGCGTTCAGGACATTGTGACGGCCGGCAAGGGCCATGCTTACGCGCGCCACTTCGGTACCTTGGCGGGAGACGCGGAACCGCGTCTCGCCATCCGTGATTTCAAGATCGCCTGCCAACCAATCCACCCCGGGCGTGAAACCGTACGTCTCGACAGGACAGAACGCCTTTTGCACAACCCCGCGCACCGTTTCGCTTTCGCCCCAGGCGACGATGCGCCCGTTCCGGGGCACGAGATTCACCAGGCGGCGGAATTGCAGTTCGATGGCGGCAAGATTTTCGTAAATGTCCGCGTGATCGAATTCTAGCGAAGTGATGATGACTTCCTGCGGGTGATAGTGCAGAAATTTGGGGGCCTTGTCGAAGAACGCGGAATCATACTCATCGCCTTCGAGCACGAATTCGTCTCCACCACCCAGGCCGAAGCTGCGGCCAAAGTTTTCGGCGACGCCGCCAATCAGGAAATTCGGATGCCGCCCGGCGTGATGCAAAATCCAGGAAAGCATGGAGGTCGTTGTAGTTTTTCCGTGCGTTCCGGTTACGACCAGTGAGTCGTGCCCCGGCAGAAAGTAATCCTCGAGCGTTTGCGGAAACGAGCGGTACGGAATCTTGTTGTCCAGCACTGCTTCGACTTCCGGGTTTCCGCGGGACAGCGCGTTGCCGAGTACCACGATGTCCGGCGCGGGATCGAGATTGGCGGCGTCGAACCCGTTCGTCCAGCGGATTCTCAGGCTGTCGAGCAGCGTTGACGCGGGCGGATAGACGCCCGCATCCGACCCTGTCACGCGATGCCCGCTTTCGGCCAGCATTCCGGCGAGCGGGGCCATGGCCGCGCCGCCGATTCCCGAGAGATGGAAATGAAGGGGCCTGGTCATGCGCGCACCGCAGGTTCGAGAATTTCGAGGCGCCCTTCGCCCGAGGCGTAAAGTTTCGCGCGCACACCGAGCGGCAAGGTCAGCATGGGACGCGGCGTGTGGCCAACCGGCGCGCCGTATACCATGGGAATGCGCAGAGGGCCGAGCACACGCCGGCAAACGTCGGCGACCGTCGACACGCTGCCTTCGGAAGGCTCGGACTCGGGAAATTCCCCAAGAATGATGCCGCGCACGCCTTTAAATTTCCCTGCCTGCTTCAGATGCAACAACATACGATCCAGCTGATAAGGTTTCACTCCCCTGTCCTCTAGTAGCAAAATTGAGCCGCGAGTATCGAGTTCCCACGGCGTGCCAATCGATGTTTCGATCAGCGTGATGCATCCGCCGAGCAGCGTTCCCTCGGCCCGGCCGCGCGTGAACGTTTCGCCTTCGAGGGGCGCGGTCCAGCCGCTGTTTGTCGCCGTCATGGCCCACATGAAAGTGTCCGGATCGAATCCGCCGGTGGCATTGGGGCCCGCGTCGAAGCCTCCGGCGACGAGCGGTCCGTAAAATGTGACCCAGCGAAGCTTCTGCCACAGAAAAATTTGCATCGAAGTCAGATCGCTAAACGCGCAAAAAATCCTGGGCCGCTTGAGTCGCGCCGTTACGAGCCCGTCCAGAATCTCCGTGCTGCCATATCCGCCCCGCGTACACAAGACCGCGCGAATATCGAGGCGCGTCAAAGCTTCTTGCAGGTGTTTGCGGCGCTCCGCGAGCGGCGCCGAAAAATATCCCTCGGAATTGTTTTCCGAGACGTAGCGCTTCACCCGGTAGTCAAGCCGCTGCAGCGTTTCGCAGCCGCGCTGAATGCGTTCTTCCTTCGCGGAGCTCGCCGGAGCAACCACGGCGATGGTGCTCCCCGGGACGAGCGCCAGCGGCTTGCGAGGCTTCGGCATGGAAGTGGGCGGCAAAAAATAAGTATACAACGCACTTGGGCAGTTCGAGCCCATTCAGAGCGCGTGTTGTTGCTCGAGCCGCAATGAGGTCCGAAGTTATCTCGCAAATCCCGTTGTGGCCGTTTTCTCCGCTTGAAAACAAGGCCACGTTGTCGCGCCAACAGCGCGGAGGATTATAGCCCGGGGCAACGCCCCGGGAATCGCCCCGAGGATTGATTGTCCGCCCTGAAAGGGCGGAGGGTCCCTGCGCCATCTTAGGGCGCGCCGCCAATTAACGAATTCGAGACCCAAGGCGTTGCCCTGGGCTGGCATCCTGCGGCGCTTTCAGCGCCGCTTCGACCCTGCATCCGTGAGAAAGGGTCCTGCCATTCCTTCGGCACATCTATAACGTGAACTGCGTCATTTTGTGAAAATGGCGGGCCCTGGCAGTGATTTCCGGCTTTTTCAAGGCCCGCAGGCGATCCAGCCCGAATTTTTCGACCGCAAAGCTGCCCATCACGGAGCCGTAGACCATAGCGCGGCGCAGCGCGGCATCGTCCACTTTGCGCGCTGTGGCGAGGTAGCCCATGAAGCCGCCGGCGAAGGAATCTCCGGCGCCGGTCGGGTCATGCACCGCTTCCAGAGGGAATGCGGGAACGCTGAAGCTTCGATTCTGATGCACCAGCATGGCGCCGTACTCGCCGCGTTTGATGACCAGCGCTTTGGGCCCCAGCTTGAAAATGTGCCGGGCGGCGCGCAACAAATTATGCTCGTTCGAGAGCTGGCGCGTTTCCGAATCGTTGATCACCAGGATGTCGGTATGTTTGAGCGTCTCGCGCAGTTCCTTGGGCGTGCGCTCAATCCAATAATTCATGGTGTCGAGCGCAACCACCCGCGGCCGGCGGCTCACCTGATGCAGCACCGAGGACTGCAGCGTCGGATCGATGTTGGCCAGGAAAATATGCGTCGAGGACAGGTACGCCTCCGGCAACTTCGGCTTGAATTCCGCGAACACGTTTAGTTCCGTCGCCAGGGTCGTGCGCTCGTTCATGTTTTCACTGTACTTGCCGGCCCAGAAGAAAGTTTTTCCTTCCGCGCGCTCCAGGCCCTGGGTATCGACGCGGCGGCCCTTAAAAATGCACTCGTCTTTGTCCGTGAAATCCGTCCCCACGATTCCGACCAGATTGACGTGCGTGAAATAACTGGCGGCGACGGAAAAATAAGTAGCCGCGCCGCCCAGCATGCGGTCCACTTTTCCGTGAGGAGTTTCCACGGCATCGAACGCAACCGATCCAACGACGAGTAAGGACATTTTCAGCGGGCTCCGGGCGTCAGGTATTTTCCGGCGATCACGCTCAGGCGCTTGCGCGTCGCGGCCGGAATCACGGCAGGGTCGGTAATGATGGCATGCGCGAGAGCGCGCCCGCACTTGCAGGCGCGTTCAGCGGGCATGGCGCGCACCGCTTCGCGAATCACGTTCTGCGCGTTTTCCGCGTTCTTGTTCAAATTGGAAATGATTTCTTCGAGGGTGACCGAGGCATGCTCGGGATGCCAACAATCGTAATCCGTGATCATGGCCACGGTGGAGTAGCAAATTTCGGCTTCCCGCGCGAGTTTGGCTTCCGTCAGGTTGGTCATTCCGATTACGTCGAAGCGCAACTGGCGATACACATGCGATTCGGCCAGCGTGGAAAATTGCGGCCCTTCCATGCAAACGTACGTGCCTCTCCTGTGGACGCGCACTTTCATGGATTCGCACGCGGCGCCGAGGACAGTGGCAAGCTGCGCGCAGACCGGGTTGCCAAACCCCACGTGCGCGACCACGCCATCGCCGAAAAATGTGGAGATCCTGTGGCGTGTGCGATCGTAAAACTGTTCGGGGATCAGAAAATCGAGCGGCTTCAAATCTTCCTGCAAAGATCCAACCGCGCTCACGGAAATAATTCTCTCGACGCCCATCTGTTTCATAGCGTGAACGTTGGCGCGATAGTTGATCTCGGTCGGGAGGAAGCGATGCCCGCGCGCATGCCGCGCGAGGAAGGCCACGCGCTTTCCCTCGAGCGATCCCACGACGATCGCGTCGGACGGATCGCCAAAGGGCGTTTTGACGCGCACCTCGCGCGCCTTCTCCAGCCCAGGCATATTGTAGAGGCCGCTGCCGCCGATGATGCCGATGCGAACAGTTTCCGCGCCCGCACCGCGCCGTTTTGCTGTTTGCGTCTTCTTAGCCATTCCCAAGTCCTCGTATGAAAGCGAATTTAGACGTCGATCATCACCGGTTCAAAATCGTACTTTCCCTGGCGTTCCCGCAAATACCCCGCCGGGGTTCTAGCTTCGTGTCCGAAAATGACGAGCCACTCGCCGCGTGCCGCCAGGGAAATCCATTTCTTTTTGTTTTCCAGCGTCGTCAGCGGGTACAAATCGTACCCCATGATCCAGGGAAATGGGACATGAGCCACCGTGGGAATCAAGTCCGCGGCGAAGAATACTGTTTTCCCGCCGCCGGTCAGGCGGACGCACATCATGTCGGCGTTGTGTCCCGGCACACGAATCACTCCGACGCCCGGAACAATTTCCCCGTCACGGTCCAGCAATAACCATTGCCCCGATTTTTCTATTGGCATGAAGTTTTCAGGAAGGTAGCTGGCGCGATCGCGGTCCGTGGGCGATTTGGCGTGCTCAAGTTCGCCGCGCTGTACAATGTAGCGGGCGTTCGGGAATACCGGAAACGCTTCCCCGTTTACGAGGCGTGTGTTCCAGCCGCAATGATCGAAGTGCAGATGCGTATTGATGACGATGTCAATCTGTTCGGGTGGCACGCCGCGCGTCACTAGTTTTTCTGGAAGGCGGGGCGGCCCATCAAAGGAATAAATTTCGGTTCGCTTGGCGTCCCACTTGTCCCCCGCGCCGGTCTCGACCAGAATCCATTTGCCCGCCGCGCGGATCAGCAGCGAGTTCATGGCCATCAGGATTCGGTTGCGCGCGTCGGCTGGCGCAACTTTCTCCCACATCGGCTTGGGGATGACGCCGAACATCGCGCCGCCGTCCAGCCGGAACGTGCCATCCGTGAGCAGCCAGAATTCCAGGTCGCCAAGTTTCATGCGCTTTTCCGGGCGCCGTCGGCGCGCGCGAGCAATTCGCGAACGGCGGCGTAGGGATCCTTTCCGCGGCTGGCGACTTCGCGGGCCAACCGGTTGAGCGCCGCTTCGCCATCCGCGCCGGAAACCACGCGCCTCACGACAGCTTCTCCGGCGAGTGCAAGCAGCCGGGACCTCCAGTGCGCGATTTTGCGTTCCTGGCGCGCCGCGCTGTTGCTGAATCGTTCGCGGTATTTGGCAATGGCGGAGGCCAGTTCCTCCACGCCCTTATTTTCCGTGGCCACGGTGCGAAGGATGGTTGGTTTCCAGCCGTCGCGTTCGGGAGCGAGTTGCAGCATCGCTTCCAACTCCGCTTCCAGGCGTTCCACGCCGTCGCGATCCGATTTGTTCAACACGAAAATGTCCGCAATCTCCATCAGCCCGGCTTTCATATTTTGCACGTCATCGCCCATGCCGGGAACAAGCAGGACCAGCGTGCAGTCCGCAAGGCGCACGATATCCACTTCGTCCTGTCCGACTCCCACGGTTTCGACGAGCACGAACTGCTTGCCGGCGGCGTCCAGAACCAGAGCGACATCGCCAGTGGTGCGCGCCAGGCCGCCGAGAAATCCGCGCGTGGCCATCGAGCGGATAAAAATACCCGGGTCGCTCGCGTGGCTTTGCATCCGTATGCGGTCGCCGAGAATTGCGCCGCCCGTGTAAGGACTCGTCGGATCGACCGCAATAATTCCAACGCGATTGTCATGCGCCCGATAATGGGCCGCCAGACGGTCGACCAGCGTGCTCTTCCCCGTTCCCGGCGCGCCCGTCACTCCAATCACAAACGATCGCCCGGTATCGGGAAAAATGCGCTGCAAAAGTTCTTCCGCCTGCGCGTCGCTATCCTCAATTGCCGAGATCGCGCGAGAAACGGCGCGAATATCTCCCGCGCGAATTTGCTCGGCCCACGTTTCGACGGATGCGGACATGGATTTTCGTGGCGCCGGCGCCACTACGCCTGGCGCGTCCAGCTCATTGGCTAGCGTGAATTCAAAATGCTGAATCCTCGGTGAAATATCCACACAGAAATGAAACAAGGAAGTTATCACAACCGCGGCGGGGCTCGCACACGAAAACCGATTTGGGTCAGAGTCCTACTTTAAAATCCATCGCAATAGTCCGGACGGTCAAGAGGTCGAGGCTTTTAGCCCCTGAAGCTTCAGGGCGTAAAGGTCTCATACATGCACCGCAAGTCGTCCGACCTAAAGGTTGGACCTTCTGACGAGCGACTTCAAATCCGATTTCGGGACAGAAACCGAATCAGCGCGCGTCAAGAATCTGGCGCGCGATCACCATGCGCTGAATTTCGCTGGTGCCTTCTCCGATGGTGCAGAGTTTGCAGTCGCGGTAAAACTTTTCGACGGGATAGTCCTTTACAAATCCGTATCCGCCGAAAATCTGCACGGCTTCGTTGGCCACACGCACGCCGACTTCGCTGGCGTACAATTTTGCCATGCTGGATTCCTTGGTGAAGCGCGGGCCTTTCTGATCCGCGAGCCAGGCCGCGCGGTAAACCAGCCAGCGCGCGGCATCAATCTCGGTGGCCATGTCGGCGAGTTTGAATTGAATGGCTTGGAACTCGCTGATGGCTTTTCCAAACTGCTTTCGTTGCTTGGCATATCCGGCCGCGGCCTCGTAAGCGCCCTGCGCCATGCCGAGCGCAAGCGCGGCGATCGAAATGCGCCCCCCATCCAGCACTTGCAACGTATTTACAAAGCCGAGACCTTCCTTGCCCAGCAGATTCGATGCCGGAACGAAACAATCGCTGAAAATCACTTCGGAAGTGTCGCTCGCGCGCATGCCCAGCTTATTTTCTTTTTTTCCCGCGCGAAAACCCGGATTGCCCTTCTCCACGATAAACGCGGAAATTCCCTTCGTTCCTTTGGGCTTGTCGGTCACGGCCATGGCCACGCAAATGTCCGCGTAGTGGCCGTTGGTGATGAATGTTTTCGAGCCGTTGAGAGTCCAGCCGCCGTCCTTGCGCACCGCGGCGGTCCGCGCGCCCCCGGCGTCGGAGCCTGCTTGAGGTTCGGTCAGCGACCAGCAGCCGAGTTTTTTTCCCTGCGCCAGCGGCGTGACATAATTTTTGCGCTGCTCGGGCGTGCCGAATTTGAAGATGTGGTTCGTGCATAGCGAATTGTGGGCGGCGACGATCAGTCCGATCGAGCCGTCCACGCGCGCCAGCTCCTCGATGACCGTCACATACTCGATGTAGCCAAGGCCCGCGCCGCCATACTCCTCCGGGAAAATCACGCCCATCAGGCCCATTTCCGCAAGTTTCGGAATCAGCTCGCACGGAAACTGGGACGCTTCATCCCATTCCATAACGTGCGGGGCAATTTCCGAGGCGGCGAATTCGCGCACGCTGCGCCGAAGTTGCTGCTGTTCGTCGGTGAAGGAAAAGTCCACAGGGCCTCTATGAAAAAGCGCATATATCAGCGCTCATTTCATTTATACCACAGTCGCGGAGACTGCTTTTTCGGCCAACTGAGGAGACGTTCCGAAGACGCAAGGGTTAAGTGGCACTGGCTTCAGCCTGTGGGGGTTGGTCCTAACACGGTTCCGCCCGCTTGCCACGAAAACCCACAGGCTGAAGCCTATGCCACTTAATTCCACCCCACATGATGACCGGCGTTTTGTTCATCGAGCCACTTCTTCAGCGGCGCGAAATAATCGAGCATGGCGGTCGCGTCCATTTGCCGCTGGCCCGTCAGCGCTTCAAGCGCGTCGGGCCACGGGCGGCTCTCGCCCATGGCCAGCATCCTCGCCAGCTTTGCTCCAGCGGCCTTATTTCCGTAAATCGAGCAGCGATGCAGAGGGCCCGTGTATCCCGCCTCCTTGCACAAGGCGCGATGGAATTGGAATTGCAAAATCGTGGCCAGAAAATAACGCGAGTAAGGAACGTTGTCGGCCACGTGATACTTGGCGCCAGGATCGAAATCGGCCTCGCTGCGAGCGACCGGAGGCGCGATGCCCTGATATTTCCGCCGGAGTTCCCACCACGTTTTGTTGTAATCGGCGGGCTTGATTTCGCCGGAAAACACTTTCCAGCGCCATTGGTCGACCAGCAGGCCGAACGGGAGGAAAGCGACTTTGTCCAGAGAGCGTTCGAGCAGCAACCCGATGTCAGCCGAAGGCGGCGAAACCGTATCAATCAGCCCAATCTGCTTCAGATATTCCGGAGTGACCGACAGCGCGATGGTGTCGCCAATGGCTTCGTGGAATCCGTCGTTCGCTCCGTTTTGAAATAGCGGCGGCAGAGTGTTGTACGCGCGTTGGTAGAAGTTGTGGCCCAGCTCATGGTGGACGGTGGTGAAATCTTCCGCGGTCGGCTCGATGCAGACCTTGATCCTCAAATCATCCTTGAAGTCGATGCTCCAGGCGCTGGCATGGCAGACCACGTCGCGGTCGCGCGGCTTGGTGAAGAGCGAACGCTCCCAGAAAGTGGACGGCAGAGGCTCGAAGCCCAGCGACTTGAAAAACCCCTCGGCATAGTGGACCATGCCCCGGGCATCCACGTTTTTCGCGCGCAAGGCGGCGGAAACGTCCGGGCCGGATTCCGCGTTTTGCGGAGCCAGGAGCGGATAAATGTTGTTCCATTCCTGCGACCACATGTTTCCCAAAAGATGCGCGTGGATCGGTTCTTCCTCCCGCACCGCGTCTTTGCCGTATTTCTCCGCCAGCTTCCAGCGAGTGTAGGCGTGCAAGGAAACGTAAAGCGGGCGGACTTGTTCCCACAAGCGGTCGAGTTCCCTGGCGAAATCGGCAGGCGGCATGTCGTACCCCGAGCGCCACATCGCTCCCACGTCCGCAAAACCCATTTCTCGCGCGCCCTGATTGGACAATTCCACCATGCGCGCATAGCGTTTTCTCATCGGCGGAGCGATGGCATGCCAGCCTTGCCACGCGGCCAGGAGTTCCTTCGGATCGCGGCTGCTCGCCAGGATTTTCTCGATGTCCGGCAACTGCTTGCAGTTTTCTTTTTTGTCATCCGGGCACCAGGTTCCCTTGCCGTAATCGGCGTCCAGTGAGACATCGATCTTGGAAAGCTCGGCTTGCGCAGCGGGATCGCGCGGCGCGGGAATGTCCACCGATAATTTCAACAGCTTGAATTTGCGGGCTACGTCCGGCGGAAGCTGAAGTTTTTCGTAGCGCTTGGCTTGCGTTGCAAGCTCCGAAGTGGCTGCCTTGACCGCCTGGTCGGCATCGGCGGAAATGGATTCAGTATCGTCGGTAATGAAATTTTCGGAGACCCAGGAAGCCCGGCCGCTCTTGATCCACCGGTCCAGCAGGCGAGTTTCGGCCTGCGAAATGAATTTCTCCGCTTCGGCAACCGTGGGCGGGAAGGCGGCAGACTTCTGCGTCGAAGTGGTCTTCGCTGGCGAAGCCGGCGCCTGACCATGGGCGACAGGAGCGGCAACAGCGATCGTCGCGAGTAGCAAACCAAGCAGCCGAACGCACGATGAGTTCGGAATAACGCGAGTTAGGGTCATGCGGATCACCTTCTTTTCTCAGTCCAACAGATGCACAAACACTTCGTTCGAAACAGCCAGACGCTCCGGGGCAAGTCGAAGGCGCGGACCATCCCATTCGACGAGGCCCTGGGCCACCAGTTCCTGCACTCGAGGCCGGAGGTTCGCCCCATATTTTGACTCGATGCCGCCTAAATCGATCCCGGCAAGCTGGCGCAGCCCCAGGAAGAGCTCTTCTTCGAGGGCTTGCCCAGGGGTCACGCTTTCCAGCTGTTCGACGGGAAAATGTCCTTGCAGGACAGAGTGCGCATACGCGGCAGGGTCGTGCGCGTTGGCCCAGCGCTGCGAGCCATTGAAGGAGTGCGCGCCGGCGCCAAATCCGAAGTAAGGTTCGCGCCGCCAGTATTTGAGGTTATGGCGCGATTCGAAACCCGGCAGGCCCCAATTCGAAATTTCGTAGTGTCTATACCCCGCGGCGGCGAGTTGGCGGCAGCCGTGCTCGTAGAAATCCGCCATAGAATCATCCGAGGGCAATGCCTTCGCGGAATAGCGTTCTCCGCTTTGCAAAACTTCCAGTCCCAGGCGGCTTCCCTCGTCAATTTCCATCATGTAAATCGAGACGTGCTCGGGCCGCAATTCCAGCAAATGTTCGACCGAGTCCTGCCAACTGCGATCGGTCTGATGCGGTAGCCCGGCAATCAAATCAAAGCTGAGATTGGCGAATCCCGCGTCGCGCAGAATTTTTGTGGCCTGAAAAACACCGGCGCGGCGATGCATCCGGCCCGCGGCGCGCAATTCGGCGTCGTCGAAGGATTGCACGCCCATGCTGATGCGATTGAATCCCGCTTCCCGCCATGCGGCGGCTTTTTCCGCAGAAATAGTTTCCGGATCGGCTTCGAGCGTCACTTCCTCGAATCGCGACGGGAACGAATTACGAATCGCCTCGACAATGTCCGCGAGGTTTGCCGGTTCGAGAAGGCTGGGCGTCCCGCCGCCGAAATACACGGTGTCCCCCACGGTTTCCGGTACGTCAGCGATCTTATTTTTGCGCAGCAGGCGGGGGAATTCCGCGATCTCGCGGCAAACCGCCCGGACATAGGGCGAGTACAATTCCTTTGAAAACACGCCCGTGTGGAAGTTGCAATAGGTGCACTTCGTCTGGCAAAACGGAACCTGCACGTAAATGCCGAGGCGCGTCATTAGCCGTAGAATTTAGCATAGAAGGAACCTGCGGCGCGTACCGGAGCCAAGCCTTGGTGCGAAGCGTTAAGAGGCAGGATCGCGGACGATTTTCACCAGCACTTCGCGACTCCTGGGCAGGTTCGTGAAGATTTTAGTAGCACAGGCACTTCTGCCTGTGCGCTTTTGCGGGCCGCGCATGAGCTATCGGAGTACTTACGATCGCAAAACCCGCACAGGCAGGAGTGCCTGTGCTACAACGACCGCTACACGAGCGCCGAAACCGACGTGACGCCGTAGATAGAAAACCACGGCTTGGCGGCTGCGAGACGGCCATTGACGTTTTTGATGTTCTTCACGCCCTGGTCGTTCAGCCAGTCTTCCAGGGCTTTTACGCCCTGCTTGCCATAGACGGGAATGGCATCCTTCCAGGTGGCGCGGCCGCAGAGGACGCCGGAAAAATTCACGCCGGTTTCGGAAGCCAGTTCAAGCGTTTCGGAAAAAGTATCGTTGCTTACGCCGGCCGAAAGGTAGATGAACGGTTTTTTCGCAACGGCCGCGGCCTTGCGGAAATGGTCCTTCGCTTCATCGCGCGTGTATGCGAAGTCGCCCTTGCAGGAGCGCGTTCCCTTGACGAAGGCCATGGTCACGGGAACCTCAACCTTCAATACGTCGACTCCATACTGCGGCTTGCTGAATTCCTCCATGCTGCCCCTAACCACTTCGGGCTTCTTTTTCGCGAATTCCAGGCCTTTTTCGTCCGCGCCTTCCTCGTATCCCACAAATTCCAAGAAGAACGGGACGTCAGCAGCCGTGCATTCGGCGCCAATGCGCTCGACCCAGGCGTGTTTCACGTCGTTGATTTGCGGTGAATCAATAGGTGTGTAGTAGAGGAGAATTTTGATGCAATCGGCGCCGTCGGCGACGAGGCGGCGCACCGAATAGTGGTCCAGCAAGTCGGGAAGGCGCCCGGGCTGCGTGTTGTCATAGCCGCTGTTCTCGTAGGCCAGCAGCAGGCCGGCATTTTTGGCGCGCTCCTTGGCCGCGGAGAGACCGTATTCCGGGTCGAGCAAAATGGCTGTGGCGTGCGGCGTCAAAACGCGGGAGACCGCTTCCTTGAATTCCGCCATCATCTGGTCCGTCACTGCTTTCTTGTCGATGCCTTTGTCCTTGGCAATCGCGCTCTTCAGCGAGCCGCGCTGATCCATGGCCGCCGCGGCAATTACGCCGCGCGAATCCGATACCGCTTCGAGCCCTTTGCGCTTTCCAGGAGTAAGTTTCATCCGAAATTCCTCCGCTTATGAGCTTGAAAAATGCCTGACCCAGCGAAAATCTTACCACGATTCGAGGAAATCGATTGGCGGCCACGTGCTTACTTGTAGATGGCGGAATTTTGCAGCGCCGCCACGCGCGTACAAAAACTGCCGGCGGGACGCGGCGCCCCAAAGCCTCGACTTATTTCGAGGCGGGTGGCAGGAAGAGGAAGCAGTGCTCGCCCGTGGCTGTTTTGATGTGTCGGTCAAGATGATCAAGCAATTCCGTTCCTTCTGCGGCTATAAATGTAAGCAAACCGAAAGACCGCTCCTGCAGCGCGTTATTCGGGAGCAGCCAATTAGCAATCTCGTTGTCATGAGTATTCAAGACGCCGGTGCGAAAGCCTTCGGCGCGGCCGGCTTTCGCGCGCAGGCCATTCCACTGAAAATGTAATTTCTCGGAGGCCGTGTCGAGCGCGCCGAGCAGCGTCTGGTCCAGCTTCGTGAGCGGTTCGCGGAGGCCATCGACAAGGGTCTTGATCGCTTGTTCGCCGTCATCGAACCGCGCGGAGAGCGCTTGCGGCAGCGCCTCGGCCTCTAGTCGCGCGCGGAGTTTGTGGCGCCCTTGAAGTACATCGCGCACATCGAGATTATATTTCCTGAGCAAATTGGAAACGTGCGGTGGCACTAGCGTAAAACCGGCGCGCGGCAAAATTGCGGGCGCCCGGCCGAGAAGTCTTTTATAAATCAACGAAGTTTGAGCCTGGTACGCTGTTTCCGCCGCGCCGGCAATGAAGGCCACGGTCGGCAGCAGCGTGTCCTGAATTACCGGTCGAAGCAGCGCGCTGGGGCTGAAATCTTCCGGGCGCTCCTGCAGCGCATGAATCGTTTCGTCGATCGATTCCGATTTGTTCCCTGCCGCAAGGCCGCCATTCGCCGGACGAAGGGCTAGCCGCTGCCCATCGACAATGCGGAAGACGAGGGTGCTTTGTTCCGTGACTTTCACTTGCGCGTGGAACCCGGCTTTTTCGAGGGCTTCGGACCGCGCAATAAGTTCAGTGCCGAGGGCTTTGTGTTCTTTTAGCGCGCGCATCATTGTCGGCAGGGACAAACGGTGCAGCTCCGGCGCCATGGGATCGAGAAAAATCAGGCCGCGCCCCGCGAAGATGCGCGTCATCAGTTTCCCGAAGGAAGAGCCGAAAGATTCTTCGGGCGCATAACATTCCGTGATCCATTTGCCGACTTGTTCGGCCCTCAATCCCTCAAGGAGCGCGGCCACTTGCACCGAAAGGCCTCGAACCGATTCTCCCAGTTGAATATCGCCGACGCGTCGGTCGGCAGGCCCGGCACTTGCCAGATCCAGGCGCTCGAAGCCGCCGCGTTTCGGCAGGAAACAATGATCCACTTCCGCGAGGTCGTGGTCCTCGGTCGCCAGCCAGAAAACCGGTACGGCGTTCACGCCGCGCTCGGTCAATTCGCGGGCCACGTGAATGGCCGTGAGCGCTTTATAAATGCTGTAGGCGGGCCCGCCGAACAATCCGACTTGCTGCCCCGTGACTACCGCGTACGCGCCATCTCGCAGACGTTCCAGATTTCGAGTGGTGGCATCGTCTCCGCCAAAAATTCGATTCTGTTTCCTCAGCGCCTCCGCAACGGCGCGGCGGACGGAATCCTCGAGCCGCATCTCACGCGCGGCTTCGTCGATTCCATTTGCCGTAGGAGGATGCCTATAGAATTCAGAGACGCGGGAAAAATCGGAGAGGAATGTGGAATAAAGTCGCGTGGTTCCAGGCAACTCGGCCGCTGTGATCCAACTACACTCCATCAGGCGTTCCATCCTTGTGTCGTAAAGCAAGCCGACTTGGCGCCACCGCAAATCGCAAGAAATATTGGATGACGTGGAAATCGTTCGGATTCAAACCGTAACGGTCAAGGGCGCAAGGGGCAGAAGGATTCCTTTGAGTTGTGGTTTGAGTCCCATGCTGATTTCCTTTAGATCGCGGAGGACTTGAGCAGCACAGGAACTCCTGCCTGTGCGGTTTTCGCAGCCTTCACGCATCCCTGAATGATCGACGATAGCAAAACCAGCACTGGCAGGAGTGCCTGTGCTACCAAAGCTCTCAGTCGCCCGCAGATGGCAGTTGTGGCGCGGCCGCTTTCTTAGAATGAAGCGATTGCAGCGGCGAAACCTCCAGCGACTGCTCGACGAGGGCGCGGATCCCGCGGGCCGCCGCATTCGCGGCGGACAGTGTGGTGATGCAAGGAATGTTGTAGCGAATCGCCGCGCGGCGAATAGATTTCTCATCGTAAAACGATTCGCGGCCGAGTGGCGTGTTGATGATCATATCCACTTTGCCGGTCTTCACCAGGTCCACGATATTCGGGCGGCCTTCGTTTACCTTGTACACGGGCTCCGCCGGGACTCCCGCGGCTTCGAGCGCCGCGGCGGTGCCGCGCGTGGCGATCAGGCGGAATCCGAGGGCATGCAATTCCTTGGCGAGAGGCGCGCAGTGGCGCTTGTCGTGGTCGCTCACGCTCAAAAAGATGGAGCCTTTGCGCGGCAAGCGCTGCCCGGCGGCCAGTTGCGCCTTGGCGAAGGCCTGGCCGTAACTTTTGGCCACGCCCATGACCTCGCCGGTCGAGCGCATCTCGGGCCCGAGAATGGTGTCCACGCCGCGGAATTTATTGAATGGAAATACCGGAGATTTCACCGAGTAGTAATCACGCACCACAATCTCCGCGACGCCGTCCGTCACGGTCACGGGAAGATTCATTTCGCGCAATTTGCGCCCGGCCATCAATCTCGCCGCAATCTTTGCCAGTGGCACGCCCGTCGCTTTGCTGACAAATGGAACGGTGCGCGACGCGCGCGGATTCACTTCCAGCACATAAACCGTTTCGCGCTGGATCGCGTATTGCACGTTCATGAGTCCAACCACTTGCAACGCCTTGGCCAGCCGCTTCGTGTATTCGCGGACCTTTGCCAGCACCGCAGGCGACAGGCTGACCGGAGGCAACACGCACGATGAATCTCCCGAGTGCACGCCCGCCTCTTCGATATGCTCCATCACGCCGCCGATGATCACTTCGTCGCCGTCGGCCAGGGCGTCCACATCCACTTCCGTCGCTTCTTCGAGGAACTGGTCGATCAGCACCGGCTTCGCAGGGCCCATGAGCGCCGCCTGGGCCACGTATTCCTGCACCGTATTCAAATCGTAGGCGATCACCATGGCGCGGCCGCCCAGCACGTAACTCGGCCGCACCAAGACAGGGAAGCCTATTTCGCTGGCGACGCGCGCCGCCTCTTCCGGCACAAGCGCCGTGCCGTTCTTGGGCTGCGGAATTTTCAATTCATCGAGCAGCCTGCCGAATCGCCGCCGGTCTTCGGCCAGGTCGATCGACTCGGGCGCGGTGCCAATGATGGGCACGCCGTTGCGCTTCAATTCCAGCGCCAGGTTGAGCGGAGTCTGCCCGCCGAATTGCACGATGACGCCCTGGGGTTTTTCGCGATCGACGACGGAGAGAACGTCTTCCAGGGTGAGCGGCTCAAAGTACAGGCGGTCAGAAGTGTCGTAGTCGGTCGACACGGTCTCCGGATTGCAATTGATCATTATGGTTTCGTAGCCGTCCTCGCGCAGCGCAAAGGAGGCGTGGCAACAGCAATAATCGAATTCAATTCCCTGCCCGATGCGGTTCGGGCCGCTGCCGAGGATGGCGATTTTCGGGCGATCGGTCGGCTCGGACTCGTCCTCGTCTTCATAGGTCGAATACATGTAAGGCGTGAAGGACTCGAATTCCGCGGCGCAAGTATCGACGCGCTTGAACACCGGCGAGATATGCGCCTTGGCGCGGCGATGGCGCACGGCTGCCGGGGTGGTCTTCCACATTTGCGCGAGCTGCTCGTCGCTCGTGCCGATGCGCTTTCCTTCCCGCAGCAAATCTTCCGGCGCCGTTTCCACCGTGACCGAAGCAAGCCTCCGGTTGACTGCGATGATTTCCTGCAGCTGCCCGATAAACCACGGATCGATTTTGGTCAGCTCGACCGCTTCTTTCGCGGATATTCCCCGCTCAAGGGCCACCAACAGCCAGTGAATGCGGTCCGGGCGCGGCGTGGCGATTTTTTCGCGCAAGAGCGACACTGGCGTGTCGGCCGGGGCGCGCCACGGCGAACTCGGTTCGAGCGAGCGGATGCCCTTTTGCAGCGCTTCTTTGAACGTGCGGCCAATGGCCATGACTTCGCCGACGGACTTCATCTGCGTGCCGAGCGCGGGATCCGCCCCGTGGAATTTTTCAAATTGCCATTTGGGAATTTTCGCCACCACGTAATCGATGGTGGGCTCGAAACATGAAGGCGTTCTCTTGGTAATATCATTCGGAATTTCGTCGAGCGACATTCCCGCCGCGAGCAGCGCCGCAATCTTCGCGATCGGGAAGCCGGTGGCCTTGGATGCCAGCGCCGAGCTGCGCGACACGCGCGGGTTCATCTCGATCACGATCATGCGCCCGGTCGCGGGATCGACGGCAAACTGGATGTTCGACCCTCCAGTTTCAACGCCGACTTCGCGGATGATGGCCGCGGCCGCGTCCCTCATTCGCTGGTATTCCTTGTCGGTCAGCGTCTGCGCGGGAGCCACGGTGATCGAATCGCCCGTGTGCACGCCCATGGGATCGAAATTTTCAATCGAGCAGATGACCACGAAGTTGTCGCGATAATCGCGCATCACTTCGAGTTCAAATTCTTTCCAGCCCAGCACCGATTCCTCGACCAGCGCCTCATGAACAGGGCTGGAATCCAGCGCGTGCGCAATGGCTTCTGAAAATTCCTCGCGATTGTAGGCGATCGATCCGCCCGTCCCGCCCAGCGTGAACGACGGCCGGATCACCACGGGATAGCCGAGCTGATCGGCAAGTTTGAGACCGTCCTGGACATTATTCACCAGCGCCGATGCCGGAACGTCGAGCCCCACTTTGCGAATCGCGTCCTTAAACCAGAGCCGGTCCTCGGCGACCTTGATCGCGCGCAGCGACGCGCCAATCAACTCGACGCCATACTTTTCGAGCACTCCGCCCTCGGCAAGTTCCACAGCGAGGTTCAGTCCGGTCTGGCCGCCCACAGTCGGCAGCAGCGCTTGCGGCCTTTCCACGGCGATTATTTTTTCCAGATACTCCTTGGTGAGCGGCTCGATGTAAGTGCGGTCGGCAATTTCCGGGTCGGTCATGATCGTCGCCGGATTGGAGTTCACCAGGACGACTTCGTATCCTTCGCTGCGCAGCGCCTTGCATGCCTGCGTGCCCGAGTAGTCAAACTCGCACGCCTGCCCGATCACAATCGGGCCGGAGCCGATGATCATGATTTTCCTGATGTCCGCGCGCTTGGGCATAATTAGTCGACTGTAATAAAGATCACTTTCCGCAAATCCCCAGCATCATTTTCCTCCCACACGGTCTGGGAGCATAGCTGGTCCGAGTATTTTTTGGGCTCATACTGAATGATCATTTGATATTTGCGGCTGTTCCATTCAACCTGCAGCCAGTAGAGTCCACCGGGCAATTGCTTCGATTTGAGTTGAAAGGAGCCCCAGTGGCCAGTCATGGTAGTTGAGGCCGCCGCAACGCCCTCGCAGCATTGACCATGCTCGACCGCAGGATACAAACTCACAGCTGCGTGACGAACATCTTGTTCCTTTGTAACGATGCTCTTCGAGTCGCCCTTTACTGGAATATCGTGGGTGTATTCCAACTTTCCGCATAATCGCTGCACAGTTGGTGGCGGGGCGTTGTTCGGTGCCTGTGCGAATGCGCTAGCTGAAAGCAATACCAAAACTCCGATAGGGTTCAGCGTCATCCTCGAGCGCTCCCCCGCCGCAGCGCGCCGGAAAGTTTCCAATTCTTCATGGCGTCCGCGAATTGCCGGAACAAGTAGTGCGAATCGTGCGGCCCGGGCGAGGCCTCGGGGTGATACTGCACGGAAAACAGCGGGAGCGTGCGGTGCCGCAATCCTTCGTTGGTATGATCGTTCAAATTCAGGTGCGTGACTTCCACGTCACTCGACGGCAGCGAATCCGGATCCACGCAGAATCCGTGATTCTGCGCAGTGATTTCGACCTGCTCGGTCAGCAGATTTTTCACCGGATGATTCGAGCCGTGATGGCCGAATCGCAGCTTAAACGTTTTGCCGCCGAGCGCGAGGCCGCAGAGCTGGTGCCCCAGGCAAATCCCAAAAATCGGCACGCGTCCGAGCAGATTGCGAATCGTCTCAATCGCGTAGGTGGCAGGCTCCGGATCGCCCGGGCCGTTGGACAGGAAGACGCCGTCGGGCTTCAGCGCCAGCGCATCTTGCGCCGAAGTTTTCGCGGGGATCACCACGACTTCGCAATTGTAGTCGACGAGCAGGCGGAGAATATTTTGCTTGATCCCGTAATCGTAGGCCACCACCCGGAGCTTTCGCGTTTCGACGGCGGACTGCGCCTCGCCCATCGCTTCCTGCCAGGGCGATGCCGTCAATTCGATGGAGCCCTTTTCCCAACCGTATTGCTGATCACAAGTGACGCGGCTAGCCAGCTCAAGTCCGGCCATCGAAGGCAGCGCCCGCGCTTCCGCGAGCAGAAGTTCAGCGGCCGCGCCGTCGGTCGACACTACTCCGCGCAATGCGCCCATCTTGCGAATGTGCAGGACCAGCGCCCGCGTATCCACGTCCCAAAGAACGGGAATGTTGTGCCGCACCAGATAATTCTGCGCGGATTCGCCCGAGCGCCAGTTGGAGGCAATCGCCGAAAATTCCCTGACAATGAGCGAGTCAATGTACGGGTGCGCGGACTCCTCATCATCAGCGTTGGTGCCCACGTTTCCAATGTGGGGATATGTCAGGCAGACAATCTGGCCCGCGTAACTTGGATCGGTGAAAACCTCCTGATAACCGGTAAGGCTGGTATTGAAAACGACTTCGCCGCCGCGCCGCGTGATGGCTCCCGCCGCGCGGCCATGAAAAATGCGCCCGTCTTCGAGCGCAAGAATTCCCTTCCGAGCTTTTGCTTCAGACAGTGGATCCTCTTTCCGCCCGCCTTCGCCGGAGCGCTACGGCGGGCTTGCCCCCGTACTGCCCTGGCAAAGGCGGGCAAGCTCGGCATAATCCGCCGCGGCGGACGAAGGCGAGTTATTTCACGGATTCGGCAAATACCGGGATCGAACCGAAGTGATCCACCGGCCAGTACGCGAACACAGCCTTGCCGTAGATAAACCTGCGCGGCACCGGCCCGAAAATCCGCGAGTCGTTCGAGCTGGTGCGATGATCCCCCATCACAAAATACTCGCCCTGCGGAATTAGGGTGGCCGGGTACGTCCCGAAATCGTCCGAGCCCGGTGGAACATACGGCTCTGCCAGGAGTTTGCTGTTCACGTAGACTTGCCCGTCGCGAATCTCGACCGTGTCCTCCGGCAATCCGACCACGCGCTTGATGAACGACTTCGAGCGGTCCAGAGGATACCAGAAAACGACGACATCGCCGCGTTCAATCGGCTCGAACCGGTAGACAAATTTGTTGATGAAGATTCGCTCCTGATCGGAGATCAGGGGAGTCATGCTGGTGCCTTCCACTTTCACCGGTTGGTAGAAAAAAATGATAATAACGATGGCGAGGGTGAGCGCAATTACCAGATCGCGCCCCCAACTTCTAAGTTCGCGCCGCAGGGGTTGCGCCGCTCCGGGCGCGAGGGTCGTGCTGATTTCGGCGTTCGGCTCCATGTCCTTACGTGAGAACGACTAAATTTATACCACGCCTCTCCCCCTTTGCGCCAGTGGTACGAAAACGGAGCTGATCAAAAAGTTGGCCGACCGCCCTGGTCGGGCCGGTTTGAAGTTGACGCCGGAGGAAAGTCCGGCATATCGTTTGCCAAGAAAATTTCGCGACCACTTTCCAGGTCGGCGCCAGGCAAGGCGCAACGTTTCGATGAGATCAAATCGAAGAGTCAAGGAGGTTCATATGCGATGGATACGCGGAGTTATGCTCTTTGTGGCGGGAACCGCTTTCGGAATTTTTGCGGCGCAGCCCAGCGCCTCGCCGCAAGAAAAGTCGGCGGGGCTTAAATTGAATCACTTCGGTATCTACGTAAAGGATTTCGACGAGTCCA